>Ga0114966_10001009_pt1 | contig 26355 bp, 46 predicted proteins | sample M_130207_XF_Meta_FD_87029 | JGI IMG/M metagenome (GOLD analysis project Ga0114966, IMG submission 87029) | Freshwater microbial communities from Lake Montjoie, Canada to study carbon cycling - M_130207_XF_MetaG | ecosystem: Environmental > Aquatic > Freshwater > Lake | place: Lake Montjoie... | reverse complement strand
TTGCAGGTGCGGACGGTTAATCGTCACCGTGACCGTCGAAACGGTTGCGGCAATCGTAGCCAGGTTTGCCGAACGAGCTGCGACAACTTGCAGACCCGCAGAGGCAAGAACCTTAATACGACCGGCAGTAGCAGACAGGAAAAGCGTCACTTGCGGAGTAACCGCGACTGCCGTTTTCTTGATGACCGCATTACCAGCGATTTGATACCAGCCGAACGTGCCAGCCAGATTTGCCGACATAGCAACCGCTACGGGGCAAGCCTGAACAGCAGTATTGACGGATAGCGCGGTTTGATAAGTCGTCGCGTTGTAGCTAACCAACGAACCGACCACCGTTGAAGCTACCCCAACCAGCAGGATAAACTCGCCCTCGCCATAGGTCGGATCGTCAGCACGCACGATCTTACCAAGGACGTTAGGCGGGGTGGGGATAACGGTAGTAACACCCGTCGAAACGCCACTAGGCGAAGTAACACCCGTGTCGATGTTTGCGATCTGAAGCAGACCGGCTTGATTTTCTGCAAAAGTGTAGGCCATGTGTTTTCTCCTTTAGGCGATCAACACGCCGCAAAACTGCGGCCCGCTGCTCGTCAAATTGCCCGCCCACCCGATCAGCTTAACGATGGCGTCCTGATTGACCGCCTGCCGTTCGCCGCCAATCGGAACGAAGTTACGGTCTGCGTGCGGCCTGAACATCATATATTTCGTGTTCAAAAACCACATGTGGCTTGCAGTAGCAGCCGAACCGATACCGCCGTCCAGCACCACATCGGAAGCCATACCAGCGCCATAGTATTTCAGCGAGGCGAAACCAGCACCGGCAGACGAATTACCGCTATCCGAGATGCGCTGAATCGACTGCAAGGACTGGAGATACAGACGGTAAAAAATATTATCTGCAACGATCAGGTCAGGCTTATCGGTTCCGCGAATCAGTTGCACGGCCAGAGAATCCATGTACTGCTGAATGTTGGAAGCCGTAACCGCAGCACCGCCGTTCGTTACGCCCGAATAGGCCACGGACTGCCAAAACGAGTAAGTTGCACGGTTGATACCGCCGTAGGTTCCCGACGAAGGAGCATCAGGAACGGCAGCGCCGAGGCCCGTGATGTTCTTTCCGCTGTTGCCGGTTCCGTCCAGATAAATATCCCCACCGATACGGTTAGCCAGTTGCGCTTCGGCCACATTCATGCGACCGTCGAGCAGGTCGATGATCGCCTCTTTGCCGCTGTTTTGGATCATTTCCAGACCGCTAATCGAAACCGCCGACGCATACTGGGTGATACCAAACTGCGCCGCCGAGATGGGGCTGTTTTGCGACACGTTCAGCACTTCATAGCCACTATAGCTATTGGTGTTGTTCGTTGTCGAATCGTTGTACATAATCTCTTGCAGGATTACGTTACCGCCGGAGAATGTTTTGACATTCCCGCGTTCTTTCAGGCGGCGCAAGAGTGCGTTGTTGTTTGTTACGTTGTCTGCCAGCTCACCCGAGCGACTTTGAATGTTGGTCGCAATGATGTCACTAACAGAACTATTGGCAAAAGCCATTTTTTAGCTCCTTAGAAAGTGAATTAAAGTCGGTCGCTTAAGCCCTCAAACTGCTCGGCAAGTAACGTCCGACGATCTTGCGCTTTGGATTGCGTAGCTGCTCCGGGTGTGGAGCCTCGCACACTAACCGCCGCCGCCCTTGCCGCTTTCGCGGCCTTATCAGCACCAGCCCTTTTCGCCGCTTCCGCTTGAGCTTGTTGGCCCGCGTGAACGGTTTCAAAAAGACCTGGATCAAGGCGTACCGCTTTTTCGTAAGCATCTTGCAAATCGGTCGCAACGCCACTCTGTAGGAGTTGGATCATTACAGGCCGTGCTTCTTCAAAATGCTCTGCTTTTTGGGAGAATTGATTTATCTCCCCCAATAAAACTTGGTTCTGCTGCTGCTCCTGCTGCTGCTTCCAGTTCTGTACCTCGCCACGAACAGAATTTAGTTCGTTTTGAAGTGCATAAAACTGCGGATCAACAGGGGTTTGTTGTGGCAAACCACCCATATCGGACAAATTTACGCCATAACTCTGTGCAAGTCTAGCGAAATATTGCTGCTTTTCATGGGGTTGGCTAGTTCGCAGGATATGGTCGGCCTCCATGAGCGCCTTAACCGCTTTTGGCGCATCGATTCCCAACCCCGTAATCGTCTGCATATACGGCGCAATTATCGATTGCATCTCATCGGCGTATTGCGCTTTTAACTTCAGCGGCTCAGTACCCGCTTTCATCTGTTCTTCCCGCTGGTAAGCGTATTCCTTTAGCTTATCATCAGCGCCTTGCCAGACCTCGTGGTAATCCTTTTTCCAGCTTGCGGGCGGGCGTTTCCAGACGGGTTCATCGACTACCTCCGGGGCTGCTGGAGCCGCTTCAGGCGCGGCTTTCGCATACTTGCCCGTATCGTCGCGTGCACGTGCGGGTTCAACCGCCGGAGCCGCTTCTACCTCATCAAACTGCTGTGCAAGCAAATCACGCCTTGCATCTGCATTCTCTACCGGAACAATTTCATTTAGGTCTGCCATTTCTTTACTCCCTGTGGGGGTTTAACTACGGGTAAAACGAATATCATCACGCAGCTTGTTAAGTATTTTGTTCGCTTGCGAGTGCGTCATATTTGACAATTGCGCTTTTAATACCTCTTTGCGGGTGTCCTGAACGGGTGCGGGTTTGCTCTCCATACGCTCATTCCCTACCTCAAAACAGTTATGTTCCCGCAAGTGTTCCCTGTGTTTGCTGCGGCTGGTGATCATGCTGCCATCGACCATAGACTGATACGGCTGGATGTCCGGCATGATGTAGTGGTGATCTGGTTCATAATTGCCTTTTTCTACCGCTACGCCATCGATGTAAATCCATGTTTTTCTCATAGCAAAGTCAAAACCTCCTCATCATCAAGCTCAATATACTCGTTCAATAGCCATTCTACCCTTTCCAAATCGGCCATAAAAGCGCCAAAATCTATAGGAGGATTGGCCGTTTTTTGGATTGTGTTGCTAATATACGGTTCAACGATTGCCGCTGCGACTGTTGGCCGACCTTCGACCAGTATTTCATAAGCCTCCTCAATTTGCTTTCTACGACGAATTTCCGCATTTCGCTCTCCCTTTATCTTCTTTTTGCGGTAATCCCCATCGTGAAAGTCGGTAATGAAAATGCTTGTTTTAAGACTTTCTCCGGTAATAACAGAGCCAGCGCCCGTTAAATTCCCTGTCGTGTCATAAACTCGGAACCGCGCCGCAGTCCCATCTACGGTAGAACCTGATCCAATCAGTGTTCCGCTTGTATCGTGCGGAACCGGCCCCGCCGAGCGGAATGCCGCACCAATGACCACCGACCCTGCCCCGACCAGGCTTCCGGTAGTGTCGTGGGGAACAAAGCGTTTTGCCGCGCCAGCAATCGTGGATCCAGCCCCGGTCAGCGTCCCCGTGGTCGGGTGTGGCGTGTTGTGGCGAGCAACTCCAGACAGGGCCGCGCCCGCGCCTGTCAGGGTTCCGGTGGTTGCATGGGCGCGGAATCGGCTTGAGGTTCCAGAAACCGCAGACCCTTGGCCGGTCAACGCTCCGGTGGTCGTGTGCGGAACAGCAACGGGTGAGCGGTTAGCCGACCCGACAATGACCGACCCCGCCCCCGTCAGAGTGCCGGTAGTCGGGTGTGCGCGGAACCTTCTGGAAACGCCAACAACGACCGATCCAGGCCCCGTAAGCGCCCCGGTGGTTGTATGAGGGACGGCGGCGGGGGAATGGTTAGCTGACCCTGCAATTGTCGAACCGGAGCCGACCAGAGCGCCCGTGGTGGCGTGAGTTCGGAACCTAGTTGAAGCCCCTACAACTACCGAACCGGGGCCGGTCAGAGCGCCCGTCGTGATGTGGGCTACAAACCTGTTTGCCGCCCCAACGATGGCCGAACCGGAGCCAATTAGCGCCCCGGTAGTTGCGTGGGTTACTCCGCCCCCGCCCCTTGGTACTGTCGGATCGGACAGTACAATATCATTCGGGTTTGTTTCCCCTGTGTAGAGGAAAATATCCGGCATGACTACACCGCGACTACGGTATCAGTCGTTGTTCCGGCTACGTCCGGGGAACCCGGCAGGTACGCCCTACAGAAAAAATACCCCGCGTTGCTGCCAACGGTAAACGAATAGTTCCCGCTGGCATCGCTGTAAGTGGTTGCAATGTACGTTTGTGTGGCATCTGCCTTAAACAAATCCACTCGGCAATTTGGCAACGCAACGCCGGAACTGTCCTTTGTGACCCCCACCGGGGCCACGGTGTTGATTGTAAAATTGCCTTTATATTGAGGCCGGATAAATTCCGGTACTTTTTTGAGCCAATCGCCGGGAGTTCTACCCAAACTTTTCGGATGACGGTAAAGAGTCCGCACAGCCCCGTGGCCGGCCATCATAACCCCTGGGTTTCGTCCTCTGACGAACTGCGCGCCCATTACTGGCTGCTAAACCCTACGATAAGCATATCCGTGCCAGAAATTAACAGCCCACCGTTTTCGCCTACGTTCAAGTTGACCCGGTTGATTTGCGAAGTCGTTGTCCAAATCCCCGCGCCGGTAGTGATGCTAGGCGCAGTAGCGGCGGTTTCGCTTACGTCCGCAGATTGATAACTGACACCATGAGCCTGACCGTTGAGGTTGCGGACATCAAACACCATCAGCGACCGGGGGCCAGCAATGGCAACCGCAGACACGACAATCCCCGCAGCGGACGTAGCAACGGCGGTCTTGGTCGTAAACGTCCCAGCCGGTGCCAACGTGCTGACCGTGTAGGAATAAGCGGTTGTACCCGTATCACCGTTAAATTGCAGTCGAGCGAAACCCGAAACCGTATACCCCGCAACGCGCACATAGATACGCAAAAACGGGTCTGTGGGAATTGACACGGAAGGCAAATCCGCCGCGTTTGCGGAAAGCGAGGTGTAGCTGGTAGCGGTTGTCCCGCCCCACGCTGCCATTGCGGTGTTAATCCACCGCCGCGCACGTTTCTTTGATTCGTCCCATTGTTCATCCAACGGAACGTGCCACGGGATAACCCGACTCGTCATGCTGCGGCCCCCATGTTCATATCAATCAATGCGAACTGGTGGCAGGTAATCGAGTTTGCCGCGTTTGAAACCGACCAAGTGCCAAACAGGTCAACGACGAACGCCGCCGTACTATCAAAACCTGTCCCGACCACCGGGGCCGTGTTGTAGGGCAGCACATGGCTTGTCGCGCCGCCCGCAGTAGGCAACGGAGCGCCGATTACCGCTTCAGAAGTCCACAGCCCCTGCCCGATCACGTTTGCCGTAGTGGTTGCGCCAACGGCGCGAACGGTAATGTCCACATCCAGCACCCACCCAACGTTTGTTTTGGCGACAATGTTTAGCGTCATTGCGCCGCCGTTGAACACAACCACCGAACCAAACCGCATATCCAGCGTCAGCGTTCCCGGCGTAGTAACCACCGTGCTGATCCGGCCTGAAGCGCGCAGCTTGAACAGTTTCCCCGCCGAGGTAAAGTAGTTCGCGGGCAGGGTTGGTTTTGCAATCGCGGGGAGCAGCGAAGTCGCAACCGTGCTGGTTGCAAGCGCAGTTCCGTCAATCGGTGAGTTGTTAAGGGTTTGTAGCCAAGATACGCCGGGCATTTTTCTTTCTCCTTAAGCCGACAACGCGGCGTATGTCAGGGATGAGCAGGACACGGTATCCCCCGGCGCGACAGTCAGGCCGTTGGTCATGTTGATGTCAGATGCCGAGGCTGCGACCGCGCAATGGATCACGATTACCGCGCCCGATGCCTGAAGCGTTGCAAACGCAACCGGCGAGGCGTTGCCTGTGGCGTTCGTATCGCTGGTGATTGCGCCTGCCGTTGCCGTGCCGCCCGAAGACGCACCAAACGGCGTGGCGTTCAAACCGAGCGTTGCAACCGCCGTTCCTGGAGATCCAACCGAACTGGGCGAGATCCTGAACACCAGGCTGCCGGCTGCGCCAAGCAATGTGGTGACCGCGTTAGTCGCCGCGTCTTTTGCTGCCGTCGAGTGTGTTACCGCCATTTGCCGCCTCCATTATCTGCTCGTGCTGTTCTGGGGTCGTTTTCCCCGTCAATACGATGTTTTCGGTCGTGCCGTTTTTGCGCGTAACCGTTACCACCGCCCTTAATTCGCCACCCGAACCCATAAGGCTGCTCATTGTACCCCCGCAACGCGACCGTCAAGGCCACGGATGATTGTTTTCGGTTTTGCCAGCGTCTCCATCACGCCACGCAGCGCCGCCAAGGTTTGCCCGTGCATATCTACCATTTGTGCCGCCGCCGCATCCTGCGTCCCTGTTGCTTGCATTTCACTTGCCGCCGCCTGCTCCGCTGATTGAGCAGCTTGGTCTAGGCTTGCTTTTGCGCCTATTTGCGCCACCATTATCTTAGTCGCCGCATCCAGTTCCGCTTTCCACCGCTCAAACTGCTCCTTGCTTGCCAGTTCTTGCGACTTCATAGCCATTTCGTGCTGCATTTTCTGGTCTTCAATCTGCGCTTGCATTTGCGCCAATTGCATATCGGCTTGTAGTTTAGATTGGTGTATCTGGCTATCCAGTTGAGCCTTCATTTGCGCGGCTTGAGCATCGGCCTGTACCCGCATTTGTTCGCCTTGCGCCGAGGCTTGCATCTTGGCTTGCTCTAGCTGCTGTTGCGCCTGAATCTTCATCATTTCCGGGTCAGGTCGCTGTTGCGGGTTTTGTTGGCTTGCTACGGCTTTTTGCTTCAATTGCTCCAGCGCCACGTCTAGCGTTCCCTCTATCGGTTTGGCTTGTTTAAAGCCGCCTACGCCGAATTTCATAAGCTGCACGAGCATCGGCACGAGGTCTGGCGACTGCTGACCCACGGGGAGCGCCTCCTTTAAAAACCCGCCAAAAGCCGAAAGAAACTCTACCCGGTCTTTTTTGTTTTGCTGTTCGTCAAGTTGCACAAGGCTATCGGCATCAACTTGAATGCGGAAGTTACGCAAAGGACTATCTTGCAGCATCATCAACGCTTGCGGCACTAACGCTTGGTCGGCCTCGCTCATCTGCTCCGCAGCGGAGTATTCGAGGATGGTTTTAGGCTGGAATTTAGAGCAAATTACTTGCGCTTTTAGCCTGATAAGCTCCGAGGCAAATAGAGCAACTTCCTCCTGCATACTGCGAAGCCGCAGACCGGCATACTGGCCTTTGATTTGCTGCGCGGTAGCGGTTTCGGAAGCGGCTGTCTGGCCCCGGATAATGTCCGATATGCCGGTAATCTCGTAGATTTGCGCCTTTATATCCTCCCGCGCTTTGTAGCATTGCAGCAAGGCATTTGACAGAACATCAAGAGGAAGCAAATCAATACTGCCCTTCAACCCGCCCTTTTCGCTAAATGCCATCCACTTATCAACGGGAATAAGAGCGTTGTTTTCGCCCTCCGTCAAAAGCCTTTGCAGGCTAGGTTGACTAGCGTCATATACACCACGAACTCGCAACGCTTTAACCAGCCCGTCAATGCGGTCTGAAAGGATGTCAAGCTCGTTTGCTTGGTCTTGGTACAGGATGAAGTCAGGAACCGGAACCAGAGTGTCTGAGGTGGTGGTAGAAAACAGCGGCCCAGGACAAGGAAAGAACCCCTCCAACTCTAGCGGATCGTCGCGCTCATCGATAATGGTCGGATTGTTCTTTGACAGCCAATAGACCTTTCCGCTTTCTTTGTCCCAAAGTTCGCATATTTTGGCGCGGGTACGCTCTTTAGTGCTTTGCCCGTAGTTTGTAAGCGTTTCGGGGCCGGAGTCCAAAGCGATCTTTTTACCCTCTTTTTCGCCAAATCGCTCAATAAGAGCTTCGCGGCTCATGTACACCCAGCGCCAGACGCAAGTTACCTCCTCCCAAGTACGCGCAACAGAATGACCAAAATCCTTCCAATGAACGTAATCCGTGGGGGCGCACTCGTATTCAATTTCCTCCTGCGGTTCGGTTTCGCCAGCGGTGTAATCCTCATTTTCAGAGGCTTCGGCTTGTTCGTTTTCAACGTCCTCCGTAACCTGCAACCCGTCCTCTGGTACGTCTTGCTGCCTGACGTGTGGCTCGTACCGTACCCAAGCTATCCCGCGCCCGCCCAGGAACCTATCCTCAACCGCGTGCTTCATCGTTGCGCGGAAGTCTGGGTAATGCTCAATCTCAAAGTCTAGGGCGCGTTCAATAAGCTGCGCCGCTACCCGTCCAACTTGGTCATTATCGCCAAACCGCCGTTCAGCCACCGCTTTAGGGAGCTTGGCATAAACGGCAGGGATTAGCGTTTGGACGTTAGACCAGAGAATGTTGAACTTGGCGGTTTCGTTCGTGTGCTGGCTGCGGTTATCATCGCGGTAACGCTTGACAATCTTAGTTGTTCGCGCCTCCCACTTCTTAAACTCGTTGTCATACGCGGAAATGACATTTAGCCATTTTTGTACGCTTGTGCTGTTCGGTTCCATTTACGCTTTCCGATACTTGAATATAACGTCCCTGTTCACTCGGTCGGCTATCTCATAGCCCATATCCTTTAGCCAAGCAATCGTGTCCTCATCGCTGTACCCGTACCGCAAACCCAAACCTTTAAGCTCAAGCGTTATCACCGGCCAGCTTGCCTCAATCGTAGCAATAGCCCCTAGCAGCGCGTCATGCTCCGAACCCTCCACATCAAGCTGTAGGAAGTCGCAATCGGTGACGCCCAAGCTATCAATCGTGATAACAGGGAACTCGTTGCCTTGCTTTATCTGGTGAGCGCCAATGTTATCGGGGTACACGCGGTCAATTGCCGCCGTGCCAATAGCCTTACCAAATGCTGCGCGTCTGCTTACAATGTTCCTTGCATTAGCACAATTAGCCAGCAACGCCTCGTAGTTATCCACATCCGGCTCGACGGTATGTATAACTTTAAACCGTTGCGAAAGCGCCAAAGGGTACACGCCGACATTTCCCCCTGCTTGTATAACCGTGCGGAAGTCAAGGCATAAGTCCAAACTAACGCCCAAATCCCCAACCTCATTAAGCACCGCAGATAAGCAATGCTCGTCAATTTCAGGCACAAAGTAACCACTAACCGAGCGCATATTCAACCCTTGTCTGCTCCCACGGTCTTGGTTTCCCGTGAAACACGATTACCTTATCCTTCTCCCTAACGCCATGTTCCAGCACATCAGCCTTGAAGCTGCACACCCCGTCTGTAATGTCTTGCCAATAAATAACCGGATCATTACGCAACGCATACTCAAGGTAGATTTGGTCACCTCCTTCGCAATAACGGTCGCCAGTTTTGAAGTCATCGTAAAGAAATTTATACGGTTTTGACCACCACATAAGGCTGGATTGCATTGCCAACGGGTTACGCTTACCCCTGTATATGTCGCGCATAATCACAAAGTCATGCGGCCTTGCTGCTTCTAGCATCTCGCCGCAATCTCCCACTAGAACCGTGTCTAAATCCATGTACAACGCGCTTGAAAGCCTAAACATTTCCAGCTTTGACCACCAACCTTCCCAATTATGCAAAAGTGGTAGCGTTTCACAATCAAGCGTTAAATCGGTCAGGCAAACAAACACCTCGTTCGGCAAATATTTAGCGCACATCTCCTGCAACGCATAAACGTGCTTTGGTTCAAAGTCACCGCCCGACTTTAAAACGCAAGCAATCACGCGCTAAATATGCCAATTGCCATTACTTCGACGCCTGCGCCGGTCGTAATCTTCCACGCACCGTCGGCGGAGACAGCGTTCAGTTCAACGTTGAAGACGTTCACGCCCGTCCCTGCAAGCGCAGGGAGGATGGTATGCGTCAGAATGCCCGTTCCCGACCCGTCTACAATAACCACGTTGCCAGTAGCAGAGGTGCTGACAGTACAAACGATGCGGTGCAAATAATCGCCTTTTGCACCCGTTGTACCCAAAACCTGTGCGGTTTGGCCTGCGGAAACGTGCTCATAAGAATACCTATATGGGTAACTAACGCCGCTCATAGTCTTTTCCTTTTGTTGGACTGCTCATGTGTTGCCCACATATCGTCTAAAGTAACCTCGTTGCCGGGGCCGACAATAAGGGGTTTTATCCTATCCGGTGGCTTAACCGTTGGCTCTTGCCGCCAAACAATTGCCAACATTCGCATGGCATCGGCTGGGTGGCTGCACCAGTCATGGCGCGGAGTCTGCCGAAATGCTTTCTTATCCTCATCATATTCCCGCTGATACTGGCGCAATGCTTCCATACCTTCGTCGCAGCGTTCAGCGTCAAACCAAGTCATTGGGAGCATCTGCCTAACGGCCTGTATGCCGTCCTGAACCGATAGATCGGGGACGATGGCGAGGTTGTTGATACCAAGGTGTTCAGCCATCTGCTCGATGATTGACTTACCTTGAGCCGCTAGGGTCTTAGCGCGGGCGTCATGCGGTAGGTAATGCTTGCCGTACTGGTAAGGCTTGCTTGTAACCGTGGCGCATATCTCGGCTATGTTAGCGCCAGAAACCGAGTGGTAATCAATAACGTGAATTTCGCCGCGAATGACTTGGTAGAACCATATAGCCGTATCATCACGGTAACCGAGGTCAAACGCCGTATTTACCTTAACTTCAGGTTGCCAGTCCACGCGGCATATCCGGCCCTGTTCCGCCATTTCACGCATCTCAATGCCGTAAAACGCGCCGAGGATACTGGCCTCAAAGCTACATTCATACTCTTGGTCGTACTGGTCTTTAGAAAGCTGCGCCCTAGCTGCCGCCAATTCGCCATCAGGCAATAGCTTGGATTTGCTGGCCGGTAGCTCAAGCAAAAACCACTCATCCCGCAACTTAGCGGCAGTCTGCTTTATGTCCCAAAACTGATTCTTACCTTTTGGAGTGCCGCCGAATACCGCCCACCCCTGACGGTCTGAAAGCGCAGGCCGAATCACGTTACCCCATACGCTAGGCTTAAAATCGCCGTATTCATCCATAAAGATGCCATCAAAGCCTAACCCGCGCATGGCATCGGCGTTATCGGCGCCAAATAGCCTAACCTTTGACCCGTTTATCATATCCACGATTAGCTCGGATTCGTTGGTATTTATTGCCGCCGGCCTTGAAAAATGTTTAAGGTAGTCCCATGCCACGCTTTTAGCCTGTGAGCGAAAGGGGGCTATGTAGGCAAATTGGGGCATGGGACTTTTACTGGTTACCGCCGCTCGGATCAAGTCGTTAATCGCTGCCACAGTCTTTCCGGCCCTCCGGTGAGCTACTAGACAAGACCACCGCTTGTTACGGCTGTGGAACGGCGCAAAGGCCGGTCTGGGCTTGTAGGGTATAACGTGGAGAGTCACTCAAGCCACCGGAAGGTATGATCTACAGGCCCGCCGTCTTTGCCCGTAGTTTCTGAACGCGCTAGTTTAGGGATGTGGTACTCGATAGCCTTTAGGAACAGATCAGCAGCCTTGCCGGGATCTTCCGAAGCTACTTGGTCAAGCCAGCCCTCAAACTTCTCTACGTTCCTTTGAGCAATCAAGGCAATCGCTTCCCTCACGTCTACCGTAGTTTTGTTCGGCTTGCCCTGCCTTGACCCGCCGCCAGTCTTCGTACCTTTAGCCATCGCTCTTAGTCGCTCTTTGCCATTAAAACTTGACAATCATTTGAGATTTTTTAACTTGTAGCAAGTTGAATCAAGCAATTCTGCTATTTCATCAATAATGTTTTGGAGCTGCGTATCCTCTGGCAACACCTTACGAATCTTATCCACAAAGTCTTTAAGCTGCTCGATGTACTCAATCGGCTTTTTAGCTATGTGGTAATCAGAAGGATAGTTAGCGATTACTTCATACCGGCCTTGATAGGCTTCTGCCCACTTATCCACAAGGTCAATGATGGCATCGTAGTAAGTACCGAGCGCAACGTGTTCGGAATAGCTCTTGGTTTGCAGGTGCATAAAGTGAGCATTAGTTCCTGAATGGAACATCACGCTTACAAAGGTTGCTGCATTTTTGCTATCCATAAAAAGCTCCGAGGGCTATAGGCGCACTGGCTGACACCAGCCCCCGGCGGGAACGTGCGCTATGCGACACGGCCAGTTCATTCACCGAAGGGGGAGGACGGTGAGTTATCATTGGATACCAGAATAATCCAAAAGTTCTAAAAAGTATAGTTTTTTTGTTTATATGTAACTTTTTGCCCATGTTTTGAACAAATCACCATGCTTTTGAGCATTACTTGCCGCGTGGTGCCGTTTATCATCACGCTCGTTTAATGTTCTAGGATCGCGTTTAAAAGCCAATACATCCAATAAGACTTGGTAGCTTATTAGCTTACCATGCCATTTTATAGTTTTGCTGGTATCTGGCCTATCGGTATCAATTTGCAGTAAAAAAGCCCCGTAAAATCTAACAAACCTTGTTTTGTTGTCTATTTGAACTTTCTTAGTTACTACTCTACCGGCTTGATCATAAAAAGCATTATGAAATCCAGCGTTTATCAATTTTAATGTATCACGTTGTGCAAATGGCAAACTTGCCGAGTTTGTTTTTAGCTCAACCATCATGATTGACTCAATACCTCGCGTGCCGCAGCTATCGGTTGTTTCACGGTATTGATGGATCCAGTAATCCGCATCCGTTATAGAAAGGTTTTGCTTAACCGAATCTAATGACTTTTCTTTTCTAAGCCAACCAGAAAACGGTGAATCTATGCCGTCAATTCTTTCGCGTGTCATTTTGAACCTTCGGCAAGGTATTGGATAACATCGGTAGGCGATTTTATGTCCATGTTTTTCAATATAGTTGGGATAAGTTTTGGGTTGTTTTTACGGATAAAAACCAGCGTCATTGCCCGTCCTGCTGGTGCATCGAGGTTTTTTAACGTGCGCGTCCATTCGCTGGCTTTTTCTCCTGGATCCATTAGTCGCAATAAACCGTAACCGAGCCGTCAAGGTATTGCCTAGAATCCGGATCAAATCCAAGCCCTATGTCGCCAATCCAATTCAAACGCCCTCGCTGCTTATCAATTCCCAAGATCGCCGCGTGCTGCGTTGCCTTTTCCTTATCCCGCCAGACGTTGAAGACATAATCCGCCTTCGATGCGATCTCATGTCCTCCGGATATATCGTGCATCGTACCCGGAAATGCCTCGCCTTTCTTTCCCTCTCCCTTGCGCATGTGGGCAACCAGATGAATCGTCACTCCGGTATCTTTGGCCAAAGTCTTGAGTTCGCCAACAAACACGCTCTGCGCGTCATAGTCATCTCGGCTAACGGCAAGCATCATTAGCGAATCGATCACAAACTGCGTTGCGCCTAATTCCTTCGAGGCATACCGAATAACCGCCCTGATCTGGTTCGACTTTACCGAGCCCTGTTGGTCGTAAAACCAAAGCCTTTGGCTTGCCATAGCCGTCCAAGCGTCAATCGCCATAGCCGTCGGCATAGACTTGCCACAAGCGGCTACCGCCATATCCTTCCAAACATCAATGATTTCCTCCTCCATAGAGGCAATACAGACCTTCTCGGAAAGCGATAGCGCGTGCGTCATCACGTGCTTTAACATCTGCGACTTACCGTGAAATGACCAGCCAGTCCAGATAGCCAGCTTGCCTCTCCTGATGATGACCTTATCGTGCGACTTCTCCCAAGGCAGGACAAGACCTTCCTCGTGATCTACGCCAAGCAATAGCTGCTTTTTACCTATCGCGGCTATGTCGTCCGAGGAGATGACCCGCGCCTTTTCGTCCTCGGTAAGGTATTTGGAAAAGTCAATGTCCTCTGACGAGATTCGATTTATCGTCCTGCTTGCTCGGTCGAGGAGGCTCACTGTTTTCGCCTCGTCAGGTTCACGCCATCGTTGATCGATGTAGCCGCTCGGAATAGCGCGTCCTTATCGGCGTCTGATAGCGTCTTACCTTTCGCCATATCCAGAGCGGCGATCACGACGATAGTGGCGTTAAACGATAGCGCCTCCAGAGCGTCCGACGCTGGCATTCTCGATGGTCTGGATTGGTCCACGCCTCTTTCGCTATCCGGCATGAGATCGAACATCCGTAAGCCTAACGAACCAACCACGGATTCGACTTCGCAACCACCGAAGCAATGGACCAACAAGCCGCCGTTTGCGCTCTCCGATACCGTAAGGGATGGGGACGTATCGTCATGAGCAGGACAGCAAGCAATCCATCCGCGGGCAATGCGCTTGACCTTGTCCAGACGTGAAAGAAAATTCTCGGCGTTCATATGATCTCCCGGTTCGATTTTTTAGTTTGGTCTGCCTCGCCTTGGTACTGCGCAAAGTTGGTCGAGTTGAAAAGCGTTTTCGGCCGTAGGTAGCCGTCCATCTTTTCGTCGCCCTTCCACTGTCGGCACTTTCGCTCGACAACCTCCCGTAAGTCTGAATCCGTAAAACCTTCCTTCATTCTCGCAAGGATAAGGTTGATATTCGCGCCTACCGGCTTGAAGTTCTTTCCTGCCGTTACGTTCAGGAAGTCCAAAACCGCTATTGCGTGCGGTTTACCGCACAAGTCTTTTATTGGTTCTTGGTTCTTGGTTCTTGGTTGGTTGAACGTCCGTTGAACGTCCGTTGAACGTCCGTTGATTTTACTTTCAGCAGATGCCCTACCGGCTATAGACGCCTTGGCACGTTTTTCTTTGAACTTGGCGATCTCTGCATCTGCTCTTTTATTGAGCCAACCGTCGTCGCAAACCTCAAAAAATACCGAAAGAATCCACTCAACAGACAATAAATGATCGCTCATTCCAATATGCCGTGCAACGTCCGTTGAACATCCGCTTAACGGACGTTCGGCAAGGTAATAAGCATCGAGCAGACGACGATATGCGATGTCCTCCAATATGGAGAGATTGCGGGTATGGGCCGCATAATCGCCGATGTGAAACTGGTAATAATTCATTTTGCCTCCACTAAAGCGTTGTCTGGTCAGCTATCCGATGTAGTGGCATCGGAAGGGTAGTCAAGCCCGTTCGCTGAGACAGTTCGGCATCAGATGCCGACAAGCGCAGTATATACCATTTTTTATTGCGGTATAAATCTATTTATTTCCGTCGATTTTGGTATTTCGGAGCATTTATCCTCGGCGATCTTTATCACTTTGATCGCCTCGATTTGAGCGGCATAAAATCCATCACGCTCCTTAGAGGCGCGCAGCAACTCTTTGAGAGCATTAAGCATTCTTTGGTTATTTTTCATTTTTCATTACCCGTAAAATGCTAGTTTTAGCCACGCCACTAGCGTGCCATCGTCTATCATGCGACCGGAAACGCAGAAAATCCTATATCCTGCGATCTGTGCGAGAGCGATCTTCTCATAATCTCGCTCGAGGCCAGAACCACTAGAATGACCGCCTATTTTCCAAATCTGGCCATTTACCTCTACCGCGATACGCTCGGCACGCCAAACGAGGTCATACCGATACTTGCGACCTTCCACGAGTTCGACCTCCCGTTCAGGCTCCGGCAAACCAGCCAATTTGATATGGAGCAGCGCAGCCGCTTCCAGACTGCTAGGCGGCGAAACCTTACGGCCAGAGGTAAGTCGCTTGGCTGCCGCGGCTTTCGTCGCCTTGGCTGTTTTCGGCAGCTTGGCGGCTATTTGCGCGACCTTTTCTGCCCAGGCGTCTGTTCGGGTAGAGTTTTTGCGGCTTATCTCGCCCACCACTGGACTAAAGCGGCAACGCCAAGCGAGGTCAACGCCGCTAAAACGATACCGCAAGCCATCCCTTGCCTAAAACCTATTCGACCAGCGTCCTTGCGATGGCGATCAATACAGGCCGAAACGTCCACAATCGTGTCGTTCATGCTTTCCTCCTCTTGGAAATAAGCGTGCGGGTAGCTTGTAGCAGTTCGGCTTCCGTGCCATATTCAGCCTCAAATCGTTTGCGCCACGGATGTCTGCTTATTTTTTCCGGCTCGTCGTTCGTTCGGTGATGGCCAGGACATAGACCTATTGTCTCGATGTCAGACTGCCTTCTCCCCGCAAATAAAACATGATGAACCTCTGGCGGGGTGCCTGGATGACCTTGCTGGTGGCAAACGATGCAACCTAGTTCCCGTAAATCATCCATCCACGCTTTTTCGGCAATCGTCACGGTGTCATACTTTCGTGCGCAGGTATTCTGATCTCGGCATGAACGCTTGCGGCGTTTAACCAGTCTAGCCATTCGCTGAATCGTTTCTTGCCGTAAGTGCTTGTGCGACGACCTAGCATGACCATACCGGTGCCGTCCAGACTAGGCGAAATTCTTGGCCGCGTTTCGCCTTCAAAAGCCGCCGTAAGAATATCCTTCCACTCTTCCGCGGAAAGATAAACCATTACGCCATTGACCGGCCATTGTTTTTGCTCCGACCACGCGTGAAGAATAGGCCATTGTGCTCGATTTGCGCCTAGCGACCGACGTTCCTCGCATATAGAGCAAGTCATGCGCGATACCTGTATGGCTTTCTATCGCCTACCTTAATAATGCGATGTGTTCGCGCAAGATAGCGCACGACTTCGGTCACGTTCGATTTTGATTTGCCAATCGTTTCGGCGATCTCGGATAGGGAAAGCGTTTTTTTCGACTCGCGCAACATGTCCACGATAGTAACGCGCATCGGTTCCTCTCTGGCATATCGCGTTTCGACTACCGGAGGACCAATTATAAGTTGGTCGATCACGAACATTATGCGCTCTCCTTTTTTACGATCTGGCCGACCCTCTGGGTAGTGATCTTCATTTTCTTGGCGATCTGCGCACGAGTCTGTCCAGCCTTTTCCATAGCCATAATAGTCATTCGATTCGCTTTCCACGCTACCATTTGGGAGTTCCAATCGGGTTTCATTTCGTTTTACCTTTGTTTAAAAAACGAATTTTAGTCATTAAACCTATAAATGTAAAGTAATTTAAAAAGTGCTTTACATGCGGTAAAAGTATCTGATACAATGCAATCTCTGCGATGTAACTTGTCGCTTTTCTTAAGGAATAAAAATGAACTACTCAGTAAAAAAACAAGGCCGTCAGTGGGGCGTGTACTTTGGCAGCAAACTTGTTGAAGGTGGTTTTTTTAGCCGCGATGCTGCGGAAGATTGTGCGCAAACGCTTAACGATTTCGCGGCGGCGGCAAAATGAGCAAGGTTCTGATTCGCAAACTGTCCCGCCCGGCGCCGGCTGCGCCGAAAGCGACCCTCATTGCCCGCCTGCAAATTACCCGCCCCGATGGATCGCGTGAAACGTCCGGCGCGTGGTTTGGCAATGACCGCAAAGAATTGACCGCTCGGGTTTTGGCTTGGGCGGCAGCATGAGCAGCCAAAACGAAGCGCATGGGGACGAGGACTGGATGGACGTTTCCGATGACGCGGTACGCGAAGCCGCTATAGAAATCATCTGTGATCCTATACTTTTAGGTGCGCAGCTTAACGATACAGAGCTTGCATCTTCTCTTTCCGACATTTGCATCTGTATCGACAAAGCCTGTAACGGCGATCCTAGTGCTTTGCGTTCTTTGACTCGCGCCGCTTACCAGTTAAAACTGGTACTGCTTGCAATCGTTGATGACAAAGCCTACGAGATTGCAAGCAATGAGTGACATCCTTAGTTATGCCTGCGCCATTGGTGCAGTTATCTGTTGGTCAATCTTAATCTGGGGGAACAAATGAACAAAAGCGACAGCATCAAAGAGTTTGCAACAGCTCTGGCAAAAGCACAAGGTGCAATTAAGGGCGCGGTCAAAGACTCTGCCAATCCGTTTTTCAAAAGCAAGTACGCTGATCTGGCCTCGGTGGTCGAGGCTATCCGCAGCGCCTTTGCCGCCAACGGTCTTAGTTACGTCCAGTCTGTGGAGCCTTCCGACAAAGACGAGGTGCGCGTCGAAACCACAATCCTACATAGCTCCGGCGAGTGGATTAGTTGCGGCGTGTTGGCGTTGCCGGTCAGCAAAGCAGATGCACAAGGTTACGGGTCGGCTCTTACATACGCGCGTCGGTATAGCCTAAGCGCCGCCGTCGGAGTAGCACCAGAGGACGATGATGTCAATGCCGCGGTTCGCGCCGTACCCGCCAAAGTAGTTGCGGATCCAGACCCCGAACTGCTCAAGCAGAGCCGCGAGGAAGCCTTAAAAGGTCTGAAGTCCTATGCCGCTTGGTTCGGTAAGCTGACAAAAGAGCAGCGCACTAACCTCGGAGTCGAGGCACATACCAACAACAAAAAAGCGGCCGAACACGCAGACGAGAGCAACGTATGAACTACATCCTCTCCCCGCACGATCAAGGCACGCCGGAATGGCTGCAGGATCGTGCGGGGCGCGTTACCGGCTCTATGGCAAGTGCTCTATATGCCAAGATCAAAACAGGCGAGGCGGCAGCTCGTGCAGATTACCGTACTTCACTGGCAATCGAGCGTCTTTCCGGTATGCCAGAGGAACAAGGCTATATCTCGCCGGAAATGGCGTGGGGTACGGCGCAAGAGCCGTTTGCCAGAATGGCGTTTGAGTCGGAAACCGGTATATCGGTCGTTGAATCCGGGTTTGCCTACTCGCCAGACATAATGGTCGGTTGCTCGGTCGATGGGTTTATCCGAGGCGATACGCTCGGATTGATTGAAAGCAAGTCGCCAAAGACCAAGACGCATATCCGCTACATGATGGAAAAGCGCGTGCCGCCGGCGTACATACCCCAAATCACGCATAATTGCTGGGTAACGGGAGCCGAGTTTGCGCACTTCATCTCGTTTGATCCTCGCATAGTAGGTCTGGAACTATTCCACGTCGAGATAAAAGCAAAGGACTTGGCTATCGAGGAACACGAAAAGATAGTGATGGAGTTTTTAACCGAAGTGGACACGCTTGTCCAAAAACTTAACGAAATGAAGGGCAAATAACATGGCATCCGTCAATAAAGTTATCATCCTTGGCAATCTCGGTAAAGATCCAGAAACCCGCTATTTTCCAGACGGCAACGGGGTGACCAACATTACCGTGGCGACCACACACACGTGGAAAGACAAGACAAGCGGCGACAAAAAAGAAGAAACCGAATGGCACCGAATTTCATTCTTTGGTCGCCTTCACGAAATCGCCGCCGAATATCTCGCCAAAGGTTCGCCGGTCTATGTAGAGGGCAGACTCAAAACGCGCAAATATCAAAAAGACGGCGTAGATCACTACTCGACCGAGATCATCGCCGAGTCGATGCAGCTGCTTGGCAGCAAGGGCGACCGTCCTGCCAAAGCGGAGGCAAAACCAGCCGCCAAGTCCATTGAAGACATGGACAACGATATTCCCTTTTGACCATGGAAAACATACCGACAGAGCAAGTTACCGAAACCGAAGAGGAGAAGGAAAAGCGCGAGAAATTTGAGCAATCGCAAATCTCGCTTTTTGGATTCGAGGAGCCGTGGAAGGACGAATGGAAAGGAATGCCGGAGTTCGTCCAAAACGATCTCCAGCCGTTCAAGACCTTGATCGTTCATTTTGAGAACCGCGAAAACGTCGAGAAGTTTGCCCAAGTGATCGGCCAAACCATTACAATGAATACACGTTCACTTTGGTACCCCGAAGCCGACTACCTCGTGGCACGCAATAAAATCTACATCCAAGATGGAGAAAAAAATGAGGAACTATAGCCAAAGAAAGCGCATCCTTGTAACGGGTGGAGCAGGTTTTCTAGGTAGCCATCTCTGCACTAGGCTTCTCGAGGACGGCGCCGACGTGATCTGCATGGATAACCTGTTCACGGGAACGAAGGACAACATCGCCAAGCTACTCCCAAACCCGCGTTTCGAGTTCATCCGTCATGACGTGACTTTCCCGTTTTACGCCGAAGTGGACGAAATCTACAACCTGGCGTGCCCGGCATCGCCTATCCATTACCAGCATGATCCAGTCCAGACGACAAAAACCAGCGTTCACGGCGCAATCAATATGCTTGGACTCGCCAAACGCTGTGGGGCGAGAATCCTTCAGGCCTCGACTAGCGAGGTCTATGGCGATCCTTCAGTTCACCCACAGCGGGAGGACTACTGGGGGAACGTGAATCCGATCGGTATCAGGTCCTGCTATGACGAAGGCAAGCGATGCGCAGAAACCCTATTTTTTGACTATTACCGCCAATACAAGACGGAAATCAAGGTGGCGCGCATCTTTAACAGCTACGGACCGGGGATGCATCCAAACGATGGCCGGGTAATCTCCAACTTTATCATTCAGGCTTTGAACGATAAGCCGATCACGATTTATGGCGAGGGAAAGCAAACGCGCTCTTTTTGCTATGTGAGCGACACGATTGACGGACTGGTAAAGATGATGAACATGTCCGCTGAATTTCCTGGTCCGATCAACATCGGTAATCCAGTGGAATACAAAATCATGGAGATCGCCTTGCGGATTATGGAAAAAACAAACTCCAAGTCCGAACTGATCTACCTACCTATGCCGCAAGACGATCCGAAGCAGCGTTTGCCAGATATTAGCTGTGCCCGTTCGCTTCTCGGCTGGTCTCCGACTATAAATCTGGAAACAGGTTTGGCTAAAACAATCGCCTATTTCGATACGCTATGAATGCGCATTATCCAATCTATATCATATCGAAAGGTAGATGGGATTCGCGCCTTACATCAAAGGCGTTGGAGTGGGCAAATATCCCATACCATATCGTGGTCGAGCCGCAAGAATACGAACAATATGCCGCCGTGATCGACCCGAAAAAGATTCTCGTCCTGCCGTTTAGTAACCTAGGCCAAGGCGGGATCCCTGCGCGCAATTGGGTATGGGAGCACTCTATCTCGATAGGCGCAAAACGGCATTGGATCCTTGACGACAACATCAAGCTATTCGCTAGACTTCACAATAACATGAAGTTGAAGGTCAAGAGCGGCGCGATGTTTAGAGCGGCGGAGGTATTTGTGGACCGCTATGAAAACGTGGCCATCGCCGGGTTCCAGTACTGGATGTTTGCGCCTCGTAAGGTCAAACTTGCGCCGTTTGCGCTAAATACAAGAATTTACTCCTGTATCCTGATCCAGAATGATCTACCGTATCGCTGGAGAGGTCGCTACAACGAGGACACTGACCTTTCGCTTCGCGCTCTAAAGGACGGTTGGTGTACGGTTCTTTTCTACGCCTTTATATGCGACAAAACGGCGACAATGACAATGAAAGGCGGGAATACGGAAAGCCTTTACGAGATCGAAAATGGCCGATTAAAAATGGCACAATCTCTTGTGGATCAGCACCCTGACGTGGCGACTATCACGTGGAAGTGGAACCGTTGGCAACATAACGTCAATTATGAGCCGTTCAAGCGGAACAAGCTGATCCGCAAACCAAATGCAGACTTTTCTGATCGGGTCGATAATTTTGGTATGCAATATACCGAGATTGACCTAGATACTTATGATAATGAAATGAGTATTAGTGTTCAAACTAAAAAGGAGGCATAATTTGAGTAACCCCTACAACCCCCTGCTCAACGCACACCAGCCCGTGTCCACCGTCGAAGCACGACTCACCGAGAAGCGTGAACAAGCTATCGCCTACCTGCGTAGTCGGGGTAAGTACATCCTCGACAAAGGCACACCGCCACCGTCATGGAGAGGAATATTGAAATGAGTAACTTTTCTTGCGCCAAGTGCGGCGCTGCTTGGATTGACAAGAGTTGGCTTGGGTACGACCCCGGATGCGCTCACACAATGGAGGAAGCAATGGACACCAAGGTAGACCACGCGGCGAACCTGCGCCGGATTGCGGTATATCGTGAAACGCATCCTGATGACCGCGACATGATATTTGAAGCCGCCGACGAAATTGACCGGCTTGGCAAGGAGCAGGGTGAATACATCTGCAAGTGCGGGATTCGCGTATCGCCGCATCGCTGCATAGAAGGAGGATTTTGACATGACCAGCCCGAAGGCAGTGGAATACACCGTGACTCGCCAGTATTTCGATGACGCCCTCGCCGCAGCGCGGGAGGAAGGTGCGCGGAAGGCGATGGCGGCGGCAGTAAGTAGACTAGAAGAAATGGGCTATGAAGATAGCGCGATGGCGATTTTGCATTACGTCTCCATCCCCGAAATCCTGAAGGAGAAGTCATGAGCAGGTTCACGGCGGCACAAATACTAGCAACAGCAAACCTTGAAGGCTGTCAGCACAGGGAAGAACTCCGCGCCTTTGCCGACCTGCTGGCAGAGAGGGAGCAGGGAGAGGATGGCAAGGTGACGGTATTGCCTGATGGCAGCGCCTTTGCTGTCGCATCCTATCCGTTGCCCAAGAATCACTGGCTCACAGCGCCGAGAGTGTACGAGGTCGGCAGGGATGATGATGTGCCGCCACCCGCCTTATCCAACGAGCAGCGCAATGCCGTTAAGGTTGCCGTTCAATGGGCTATCCGTGGTGCTACTAACTGTGGAAAGTTGGACGACTACGACCCTGATGCACTGGTGCAGAACGCTGTCTATGCGCTATGCGGGCCATACGGAACCCCTAATGCAGCCCCAAGCAGCGGCCAGCCTGTCGAGGTTACCGGCGAGGGGGAAACGCCGAGGACTGACAAGTTTTACGACGAGGTGAGCGACCGCGAATCTCACGACGATGGCAGTGATCCGAAATGGGCATTGCCGACCAAGTGGAGTTACGAGGCCATTCTTGACCTAGTTGACTTCGCCCGTACCCTTGAGCGCGAACTTGCCGAATTGGTTAAGTGGCGCAATGCCATCAACGAAATATCTAACTTAGCAGAGCAACGCGCCGAGCAAGCCGAAGCCGAAGTCACGCGGATGCGTGACTTGGTGACAAAGTGTCGGCCATTCATTGACAATCCGAAAGAAACCGCCGCCATCCTCACCGAAATCGACGGGAGAAAGATATGAGCAAGATTGATGGAACGCTACCGCCGAAGGAACGGGTAATCAAGTCAGCCATGCGCCTATATAAGCATTGGGTCAGTCTAAGGCCGCACTCAATGATTATTGAGCCGCGCACGAATCACTGGTATCCGCTTTGCAGCGAGAAAGAGGCCAAGGCGCTTTGTCGGGCATGTAAGGCGTTGGAAAAGGAGGTGAAGTGATGAGTTGCGAACAATACTGGCAAGTGTTTGAAAAAACGATGCTCATTCTAGTGTGGTTCTGTATCGTCGCGGTTCCTTGCTTTGGATTTGGGATGCTGTTTAACGAGTGGCGGAGATACGGCAAATGAACCTATCCCAAGTCAAAGCGGCGGCAGAGCGCAAGATGAAAGGCCCAATCGGGCTGGAGGAACAGAACACGCTGGCTTATTTCGCCCTAGCCGCCATTCCGATGATTGAGGCTGCGGAGAAGATGGCGGGAGAAAAGAAGCGCGGACATTATGATTGCGAAGACGCTTGGTACTCCTGTCCTTTGTCGTCAGACGGATGCTCTGACGAAAGGCAAGAAGGCTGCACTTGTGGTGCTGACGAGTTAAACAAAAACGGTGACTTACTCCGTGCCGCCCTCGCCAAGCTGCGGGAGTCTACCGGCTAAACCAGATTACCGCGCCGGCAGCAAAGGCCAGGGTCAAAGCCCAGGCAAAGCAGGTCAGGCTGTCGGGCAGGTCGTCAGGGTCGATTATCACTTGGCCCACTCCTTCGCCGCGTTCAGGTCTACGGTTGCCTTTGCGCCTTCGTCAATGAGTCCCTGAACTTCTGTATCGAAAGTTCGTACCGCTCGGCTAAGTTCGGCCCGGTCGAAGGCGGCGACTTCAGGACTTCGGGAATTGGCGGGGGCGGCGGGCACGAGATCGCCACTGGGACGGCTGTCGCGCAGGCGCTTAATAGTATCGGCAAGATCAGCCACAGTCTTTTTATGCTTGGCATCGATGTTCTCCTTTTTTGCCTTGTCGGCGGCGGCCTGGGCATCGGCCAGCTTTTGAGCAGCTTCCCCGGTCGCTTTGACCTCGGCCTTGAAAGTGGCGTATTCGGTCTTCACTGCGTCCAGTCGGCTTGTCTGTACTTTGACGGCAGTACCCAGCGCGGCTATTACGACGGCGACGCCTATGTAGATCCAGAGCGTGGGGGAGAGGGGGAACACTACAGCACCTCAAGCCAGACTTCACGGCCAGCAGTGCCTTCGGCTTCCAGCATCTCCAACAGTCTTGCGTTTGGCGGGGCGCAGTTGCGGATTCCGGTGGGGGTACGGCTCAGTCCGAGCAGCGGGCATCCGTGCGTGTCTTCTTCAGTGTTCCCCCCGTGGATGCGGACTCCGCTGAATCCGGGGACGCCAAGCACTTCAGGCATTCTCCGATTAAACCTAACCGAACGGGACACGATGACCTTGTACACACCTCTCGGAATGGCTGTGTCACCGTCAACCTTTGCCTCGCCTTCTCTATCTTTGTCCTCCAGCGTTTCTCCAAGGTACTCTCCGTCAAAATAAAACTTGCCGAAGTTATGGTCAGCGTCGGGTGTGTCGTCGCGCACCAGTTGTAGTTTCATCTCTCACCCGATACCATGCGCTTGCAGAACTCCCGCCCATCTCTGCGGTCTTTTATGGCGGGGTCGAGCAAGCAGGCAGTTTCCCTCATGGCAGCAGTTGATTTACGCTGTTCCGCTGCGAGTTCCTTGATCGCGCCGAGCGTGTTCTGGTTTGACTCTTTTAGCGCCTCGACGAGTGCCTTGTTGCTTTCCTTCATGGCATTTACCACATTGGTACTGGCATCAACAGAAGCCTTCACATCAGCCTGTGAGTGCGCCTCATGCTGATACAGCATTGAAGCTATATAGGCCACAAGTAGCAGCAGGGGTAGCCATGCCAGATCAACAAGACGATAGCCGCGTGTGCGAATCTTCTGACCTGCAACTTCTAGGTCGAGTTCGCCACCTTCTGATTTTTGTTCTTCAGCCATGATTGCCTTTTATTGAGTTACGAACTTGGTTGGTCGAATTGATGCAGCAAAACGGGCAATGGGTTGGGTTACAAGGCGGGTTTCATCTTCCGCGTAGGTCTTGAGTTCCCACCCAAGATTGGTTTTCAGGCAGTGGTCGTCAAAGGGCCACCAGAAGCAAGTCACCTTGACGAGATTCCAGTATTGGCCTATCTGCACATAGCACCGGCCTTCCAGACCATGCGGAGCGTCAGACACCTTGGGGTTGCCCTCGACTTCAATCAGGTCACTGGGCTTGATATGGGCAGCCAGCGCACCTGCATCCAGACCTTGCGCGGGATTACGCCGCAGCCAAGCACCCATCGAATATAGACTTTTATAGTCGGGAGTCTTTTCACGCCAGCCAGCATCGCCCCACAGCGAGTTGTCCGTGGTCATAAAGTTCGCCCATTTCTCGGGCAAGCGAGGCTCGACACGGTTGTCATTGTTGTTGTCGCAGGGGCCAAGCCTGTCTTCCGCATATCGCGGCAGGATGTACGACAGCGGCACAGAGGCTATGCCGTAGGCGATTGACTTGGCTAGGAGGCGGAGCCACATTACTATGCAATCCTTATGGCGGTGATGGTGGAGTCTTTGGAATTGCCGGACTGGTTAAATAGAATTTTTCCGGTGATGGCAGTTAAATCTTTCACAGAAATACGCAAATTTCCTGCGGGTGACGCTATATATCCAGACAGGGCTATGACAATAGGATTGCCCGCCGTTAGCGCAGACATATTGGCGCTTGCAATGACTGTCGTGCCATCCCATAATTTTGCGTTTATACCTACCGGAACGACTGTGTCATAAACAGTCACTGAACCGCTCACAAACCATGTTCCGCTAGTACCTTGAGCAATGCTTGGGCCATCAAAATAATTGGCGGTGTTGTTGAGAGCAACATCAGCGCCAAGCGAGTTTGTGATTGGGGAAGGCGCGACTTTAGCGCCGCCAATTATTTGAAACTGCGTGCCATCGTACTGGACGAGGATTACCTGCCCAGAAACCATATCTCCAGCCTCTAGCGCGATTGTTCCCGTTTTCGTGATCGCTTTTGCACCCAACCCGTCAATGCTTAAAGTTGCTGGACCTGTATTGGTAACGGAAACGATGAAGGAGAATACTTGCCCCGCCACATACGCCGTAAGACTTGGCGACACGGTTCCCGTAATGGTATTTGTACCTGAAATCGTTACTAAAGTCGTCGTGCCGAAATTCTGCAACTGGCTTAACCTAACCGCATCGGCTACCGCCGTACCTGCGCCGAGATTGGTTAGCTTGAATGTTCCCATCGGGATATTAGCCGTGGGCGTGGTCTGCCCATCTTTCGTGAGCGCCGTTGATAGCCCTGTAGCCAAATCCGCAGTTAGCAAATTAAACGCGGTATCCGTGATGACCGTGCCGACGACGACCGGCTGACCAGCACTGTTTATGTTGAATGTTCCGCTGCCGTTATAGCTCATCGCTTTACCTTTCGTTTCTTGCTGGCTGTTGAG
>Ga0114966_10001008_pt1 | contig 26358 bp, 14 predicted proteins | sample M_130207_XF_Meta_FD_87029 | JGI IMG/M metagenome (GOLD analysis project Ga0114966, IMG submission 87029) | Freshwater microbial communities from Lake Montjoie, Canada to study carbon cycling - M_130207_XF_MetaG | ecosystem: Environmental > Aquatic > Freshwater > Lake | place: Lake Montjoie... | reverse complement strand
CGAAGCCAAAGAAGACGGCACCTACCGCCTGCAAGTGCGCGACTTGTTCGGCGGCACGCGCAGCGATCCGCACAACATCTATCGCCTCATCGTCCGTCAGGCCGCGCCGGATTTTGCGCTCGTCGCGTGGGCCGTGCATATGACGTTGCGCAATGGCGACCGTGCCTCGCTCTCGAAACCGATGTCACTGCGTCAGGGTGATGCACGAGCTTTTGAAGTCGTCGTGCAGCGTCGCGATGGATTTGATGGCGAGATCGAGATCAGCATGGAAAACCTGCCGCCGGGCGTCAGCGCCGCCGGGTTAAAAATCGGCAAAGGCAAAAGCTACGGCCACCTCATTCTCACCGCCGCCGATAATGCCCCGCGCGGCTTCTCGCTCGCGAAAATCACCGGCAAGGCCGTCATCAGCGGCAAGGAAGTCGTACGTCCGGTGCGTCTCGCGAGCATGGAATGGCCAGTGAAGGACGCGAAAGGCGAAATCCCCGCTCCACGTCTCGTTGCCGACGTTCCCGTCTCCGTCACTGATTCCGAGCAAGCGCCGCTGACCATCGCTCTGGCCGAAAACAAAGTCTTCGAAGCGAAAGCCGGCGAGACGCTGAAAATCCCGCTCAAACTCACCTGGCGGAACGAATTCAACGGCACCTCGATCAAAGTGAAGGCATACGGTGAAGGCTTCAGCGCCATCAAGGAGTTCGACATCCCGATGAAAGCGGCCACGCACGAGCTGGCGCTCAATCTCGCCGAATTGAAGATCGCTCCCGGCGAGTACACCTTCGCTTTGCAAAGTCTCGGCATCTGCAAGTACCGCTACAATCCTGCCGCTGTGCCGCTGGCTGAAGCCGAGCAAAAGAAAGCCGAAGCCCAACTCACTGCTGCGGCTGCCGAGGCCAAAAAAATCGCCGCTACCGATGCTGAGGCCGCTAAAAAGGCCGCAGAGAAACAGAAGCAGGCCGAGGCCGCCATGACTGCGGCCACGAGCAAAATGAAGTCCGTAACGAACTCCGCGAATCCGACAGACACCGTCGAAATTCTGATCTCGCAGCCGATTCGCGTGTGCGTGAAGCCCGCAGCCGTCACCACTGCCAGCAAGTGATGAAACCGCACGCCTTCCTCGCCATCCTTTGCAGCTCGACCCTTGCTCTGGCCGATGATCTTGAGTTTTATCGCGATGTTTACCCATTCCTGAAAGGGAACTGCATCTCGTGCCACAACAAGACAACGACCAAGGCGGATCTGAACATGGAGACGCCGGAGTTGATGATCAAAGGCGGCGAGTCGGGGCCGTCGCTGATTCCGGGAAAGAGCGCGGAGAGCCTCATCGTGGCCGCGTCACTGCATGCAAAGGACATGGAGATGCCGCCGCCTAACAATAAATCAGGCGCGGTGAATCTCACGCCTGAGCAGATTGAAACACTGAAGCTGTGGATTGATCAAGGTGCGAAGAGCACGGTGCAGCAGGAGCGCGTGGTTGTGCTTCAACCGTTCTCCGCGAGCGTGGATCCTATTTATTGTCTCGCGATCTCAAAGGATGGCCGCTACGCCGCCTGCGGACGTTCGAACCGTATCTTTGTGTATGATCTGGCCACGCGTCAGCTTGTCGCGCAGGTGGTCGATCCGGCGGAAAAAAGTGGCACTGCGCATCGTGCGCTGGTGCAATCGCTAGCATTCAGCCCTGACGGCACCAAGCTAGCTAGCGGCAGCTTTCGTGAAGTGAAGATCTGGCGGCTGGATTCGGCAAAGTCAGCGCCGAACGTCGTCAAATCAGCTTCCGCACCAGCCAGTCCCGAGTTTATCAAGAAGATCTCTACCGCAGGCAAATTGGTTGTTTTGAGCAGTGCGCTGTCAACGGATGGCAAACAAGTCGTCACCGGCTGTGATGATGGTTCGGTGCGCGTTTGGGATGCAACGTCGCTGAAGCCTGTCATTGAGCTGCGTGGTAGCGTGGTAACGACCAAAAAGATGGCGGAGTTGGATTGGACGATCGCGGCACAGACGCTGGAACAAACGTTTCAAAAGAGCGAGATCGCTCGCATTGAAACACAGGACAAGGCGCTCGACCTGTTGCTGGGCAAAGCCAATGAGGCCATCGTCACGATGAAGAAAGTGCTGCCCGAAAAGCAGAAGGCCGTTCCGCCGACCACCGAGGCCAAGACCACCGCCCAGAAGGCCGTGGACGAACTCACGGGCAAACTCGCCGCCGCCAAGGATGCCGGCGTCGAGAAAGAACTCAAAACCGCGCAGGACAAGCTCATCACCGCGAAGATGACCGAGGTCTCTGCGCTGGCCGCTGTTTCTGCTGCCGAGAGCAATGTGAAGGACGCCGAGGACGATGTGAAACGCATCACCGGTTCCAAAGCCGCCAATGCCAAGGGCATCGCCACCGCCAACGCAGCCATCGCCGCTGCAAAAGCCTCGCAGGACAAATCTGCCGCCGATCTCGCGGCGTTGAAACAGTCGTTGGCCAAAACCACCGCCAAACCCGTTGCGGTGAGTTTCTCCGCCGATGCCCAGCGCGTTGCCTCGATGTTTGATGATGGTACGTTGCGTGTATGGGCTGCCGCCACTGGCACGCCGATTGAAGAAAGCGGCGCGAACACCACTGCGAGCACCACGATCACTTCGTCGCCCGATGGCACCTTCGTTGCCGCCAAGGCCATCATGCAAACGGTGGGCACGTCACCGCGGTGGACTATGGAACGCAAGATCGGCCAAAAAGGTCTATTTGCTGATCGTGTGAACGCCGTGCGCTTCAGTCCTGATGGCAAAACGCTCGCCACCGGCGGCGGTGAGCTATCACGCAGCGGCGATATCATCTTCTTCGACGTCGCCAGCGGCAAGGTGACGCAAACGTGGAAGGAAAAGCACAGCGACACGGTGCTGTGCCTCGATTTTTCACCCGACGGCAAGAAACTGGCTTCGGGTGCTGCGGACAAGATCGTGCGCGTCACCGAGGTCGCCACGGGCAAACAATTAAACCTGCTGGAAGGTCACACTCACCACGTCACCAGCGTTGCGTTCCGCAGCGATGGCCGCGTGCTCGCCACCGCAGGCGCAGAGGGCACGGTGGTGACGTGGGACATGCTCATTGGCGAACGAAAGAGAAAGATCGAAGGCTGGAGCAAAGAAGTCACCTCGCTGCAGTTCATCGGTGCCACCAACCAGATCATCACCTCCGCCGGCGACAACCGCGTTCGCATCGTCAACGATGAAGGCACCGAAGTCCGCAACATCGCCGATCTCCCTGACTACATGCAGGCCGCAGTAAGCACGCCAAACGGCACCACTCTCGTTGCTGGCGGCGAGGACAGCCTGCTGCGCGTGTGGGACGGCGCAGGTAAACAACTCGCCGCCTTTGGCGCGAAGTAGCCCCAGCCCTTGCCGCAGGAACTTATTTGCTACTTTTACCTTCTGTTAGAGGGCAGGTGCCGGAGGCGGATTATTTGGGGCTGCAGTTCATTTCTCGTTCCAAAAATATCCTCGCTGCATCATTTGACCGCTCCACGTTGGAACTTTCCGCCAACCTCTCTCCGTACCACGATACCCTAACCCTGAAATGCCCCAATCGAATCCACAGCCGCTAGTTGGTGACCCTCGCCGCAAGGCGAATGCCACCATCGCTGCATTCGACTACCAGCTATGGCAGACGCTACTCGCCTGGAGTCGCCTGAAAGAAGGCGAGGTGCTGTATGTCGAGGGTGCCGAAGACTACGACATCGTTCAAGATGAAGCGGCTCATGTTACCCAGGTGAAGGCAAGTCTCGCACCACTTTCGATGGCTTCGGAGGAGATAGCGAAGGCGATTCACGATTATTGGACCTTGGTGGAAGCGAATCCTGACCACACCATTCACTATGTCTTCATCTCGCAGGCAGGCATTGCATGCGAGAAGGCACGCCAGAGGGACAGTTTGGAGCCACTTCTTCGAGTATGGATTCGCGGCGCACGACTGGACAACGACGGAGCCGATATCGTCCGACAGATTCTCTCGCACAAGGCGTGCTCCGCCTCGTTGGCGAAGTTCCTCAGCCAGGCATCATCGGATGAAATCCAAAGCAAACTCATCCGCCGTATTACCTGGCAAATGGAATCTCTCAACTCCGACGATTGTCGAAGAAGGGTGGATGATGTTCTTGTGATCCTCGGCGAAAAGCTCGGCGTTGGCCCTCGTGAGGCGAAGACATGCTCATCGCGTCTTTATCAGCAAGTAATGCTGGCGGCTCGTGACAAGAATGCCGCTCCACTATCACGACGTGGATTCCTTGAGGCCTTCGAGGAGGCCACACAGCCGACGATTACCAGAGTCGAACTCAACGCGCTTCGACAACAACTTGCCGGCTTGGAAAACGCAGTGGGCGGCTCTGCTTCACCATCCAGCGAGGTCAGAGGTGCAGTGCGTGAATGGCGCATAGGTCCACCTCCTTTGGCTAAGGCATATGCGAAACGCACACTCGTGATAAACAAGCTGGCGCACGCAGTCTGGAAGCATTCCGTTCTGTTTCTACATGGTTCCACGGGAATGGGCAAAACTACTCTCGCGAACATGATTGTTCGTTCAGCGCGCGGGGATTGGTTGTGGTGGTCTGGACGCGGGATCAGTGCCGAAGAAATACGCAGTTCTTTGCGTCACCTGAGGTTCGCATTGGCAGAATCGGGCGAAAAAGCGGGGATTGTTATCGATGACCTAGATCTGTCCCCTGCTTCGGCCAAGCAATTTGAGGTGGAGATAGCCGATTTGGCAGAAGATGCGGTGCAGCTTGGCTTGATGGTCGTTGTCACCAGCCAGAAGAAACCTTCTCAATCAATGTTAGCTTTGATGAGCACGGAACCGCAAGTTTTGGAAGTCGGAGCATTTTCGGATGATGACGTCGTGGAGACCGCGCAGGCCCTGGAATGCCCCGATCCGAATGCAATCCGCACGTTAGCCAATCTTCTCGTGGGTGGATGTCGAGGACATCCGCAGCTCATTCATGCTCATCTTCTAGTTCTGAAGAGCGAGGAGTGGGCAAAGGTGACTCCGCAACGCTTCGTCGCGCTTTCCCGCGAGTCGAGTGAACCCGCCCAGGAAGCCGCAAGTTTGGTTGCATCCCTGCCCGACGCACAACGCCAGCTAATTTGGAGACTGAGCATGATTCGGTGTCCTTTCACACGAAAGCACGCTCTTCGTTTGGCTGAATTTCCTCCCCCTGCTGTCGAGCCCGGCGTACACTTTGACAACTTGTGCGGTCCTTGGATAGAGAGCTTACATGATGGCTATTTTCGCGTTTCCCCTCTTCTAGATCAGGCGGGGAAGAACATCATGGCCCCTGGAACTGTGCGGCAACTCCACAATGCAATATCCGTAACGCTTTGGCAGAATAACCTGAAGGATTTTGAAGCCACCGCAGCATTTTACCATGCATGGCAGGCACAAGATGGGCATGGCTTGGCTGTTATTTGCGCGGGTCTATCATTCCAAAAAAATGACGTGCTTGAACTCCTTGGATGGGGCATGACTTGGTTTTTAGGAGAGCGAATCGCTAATAGCGAACCGCTTTTTCAGAGCAACCAGTTCGTCAGCATCACTCTGCGAATATTTCAGTTCCGTCTTGCGGCTTCAGTTGCACCGAAAATCGCGAAGATTGTCTTTGAAAGACTGGAAGATGAGCTGCGCAGTCTTCCAGAAGACCAAATGCATAGCTCTCTTGCAGCGACGATTGGAGCATTGCCTTGGGTGACATCTGAAGTCACTGTCAATCCTAGCACTATGCTCCGGTGTTTAGGCTATCTCCTCCGAAGCGAAAACTTATCGGCAGAAGACAGAATGAGCGATGTGCGGAGACCCATTATGAAAGCGCGTTCTGCGATTTCGCAATTGGTGCCGATGACCATGGCTTGGTGCAATGACATTGAGCAGTTGTCCCAATGGGTGACCGCATTGGATGCAGCCGAACAGAATGTTCGAGACGAGTGGCTTGGCATTATGTCAAATGAGGAGCATGCGCTGCACAGCATGGTGGAACGTGCATGGATTCACGAGTCAGACAAAGACCAATCAAATTGGCCACGCACTATCGAAGTGCTAAAAAACTTGGATGCACTTGGAGAAAAATATGGATCCAGCATCGTCCGGATCGCTTCTGCAACGGGTCAGGCGATCGTGTTTTTCGACTATCTCAATGCTCCAGATAAGGCGTTACTGGCGCTTCAACAAGATCATCTGAGATCGTCGGACAATCCATTTATTCTGGATAGGTTGGCACGTCTTGACGCTGCTCAAGGGAGACATGAGTCTGCCATCGAAACTTTTCGGCGCGCCCTAAAAGCGCCTGGAAAGGAGCGCCGCGAAAATGCTTCTCGAAGCGGATTTATGGCAGCTCAAGCGGCAGTGTCAGCCGGTCAGTTGAACCAACTGCACGTGGCCTACGAATTTTTGCAATTGGCAGTGAATCAACTTCAGGTTGGTCGGCTGTGGGATTCAGTCATCGGCGCTAAGGCTGATCTTGGCTTCGTTTGCTACAAGTTGGGACAGTATTCCGAGGCTTTGAGTCTCTGGACGGCCAGTCTGACTCTTATTCAGAGGCGAATATCAAAGGCAACGGGCATCCAAGCGTTTGCCGTGCGGAAGGCGTCCGGTCACATCATAACCTGGGTATACGGAAATGTTTGCAGCGACCGTGGCAGCCCTCTTTTTGAGCCTCCAATCGGATTTGCGAGCTGTGTTAATCCAAAGACCGAGATCAAGAGCCTTCCCGAGAGTGATTGGGACGCGCTGTGGGTTCAGCTTATCGCATTAGGAGTCGAATTCGACTGCCCTGTCGAGTTCGCAGACGCCCTTATGCCCCGTTTGCTTGAAGAGTCTCATTTAGTGGTGAGAACCATTGCGTGGATGACGGAAGTTCACCGCAGTCTCGCAAATGGCGCGACAAGCAACTTGCCCGAAAAGTTGCAGTCTCGCAAATGGCGCGACAAGCAACTTGCCCGAAAAGTTGTATAAATGGTCAGAAGTGATCGCCACGACAAAGAAGGCGATTCTCGTTCCAGAAAACTTGGCTAAGTTTCCATCAGATCACGAGGCTCTTGGCTATGCTCCCTGCTTGGTTGCTCTGTTGCAGGCTGTTGCCAGAAAAAAATCGGTGGCCGATTTGGTCACTGAGTGGCGGGGAAGCGCTAAGCAGACCCCTTGGAGTACTGAACTCTCGCCTTGGTTCGACTCAATTTCTGAATCATTGTCTCAAGAGACGGGTGGTTTGTGTCGTCTTCTTGAGAGCGGGAGTCCACCTTGGGATCAACGCGCTATCATCGCTTTGCAGGTCTGTACCGCACCAGACGCATCCCCGCGTCAGCTTGCAATCGCACAATATCAGCTTCTGGTTTCTTTTGCAGGGGATGCTGTTTGGCGGCGCAGAAGTCGAGATGGAATCATCAAACTCCTCTGCAGCGCTGCTCGGAGGCTCATTCAATCGCCTGCTCTTTTGAGCAATCCTCGCTTGAATATCCCAAAGCTGGAATCCGCTATGAAATCATCTGCAACGGGATACCAAAAAGCTGCGGAAATTATGATTGCTACGTTCGAAATCTGTGGGCTGAAGCCGACCAGCCAAATCCTTGACCAGCTCCGGGCACTACGCGAATAAGCTACGGGGTATAAATGCTCCAAGGCTTCATACCTCATCGGAGCGCGGGATGCGTTGCTTGCGGGCGAGTTTGGTTTCCTCGCGATTGGTCTCGCTCGTGTAGAGGTGCTTGAGGGAGCCGGGCGGGTAGATTTCGCTCTCGCTCTCTTGGAGCTTGCGGAGTGCGGCCCGAACGACCTCGCTGGCGTTGTTGTAGCGACCCGTGGTGACGAGCTGCTTGATGAAGCCTTTAAAATGGGTGGTGAGTGCGACGTTCATGCGGCCAACTATTAGCAATAGATGTCCAGAGTCAACCCTGCCAACGGGTGTCTTCCTTCCGCAGAGGAGATTCCAGCCAAGTCATCACAGGCAAGATAACACTACGCGCGCGCGTAGGTTTCACACATGTCATCCATCATTCAGCCCCCTTCTCTCGTGCGTTGCGCTGGTCCTCTGTCGCGGCGCAGCTTCATGCAGTTCGGTTTGACCGGTATGGCGACGCTGAGTTGGCCGAGTTTGCTCAAATTGCGCGCGGCGAACGCGGTGCTGCCGAAAAGCGAGAGGAAATCCATCATTATGGTATGGCTGCCGGGCGGACAATCGCACATCGACACCTATGATCCGAAGCCGGACGCCAGCAGTGAATATCGCGGGCCGTTCAAGACGATCAGCACGAAGGTTCCCGGCATGATCTTCACCGAGATGCTGCCGATGAACGCGAAGATCGCGGACAAGTTCACGCTCGTCCGCTCGATGCATCAATCTGCGGGCGGACATCCGGCGGGAACGATGCAGATGTTTTCCGGCGACAGTGACACACGCGACAAACCAAAGCCGCGGCTGCCAGATTGGATGTCAGTGGCTCACTACTTGCGTGGAAAGGAAGGTGGACGCACGAATCCGCTGCCGAACTACATCGGCGTGCCCGCAGCATCGCCGGAGTACTCGAGTCCGGCTTATCTCGGCGATGCGTATGCGCCATTTGCCGTGAGCGATGATCCAAATCGTCCGACTTTCCAAGTTCCAAACATCGGACTGGATGATGCGGCAGAAACGCGCCGCCTCAGCGACCGCATCATGCTGCGCAAGAGCCTCGACAAGATGGAGCGTGCGTTCGACCGCGAAGGTGAACTCGGCGCGTTGGATGAATTTGAAGCCCAGGCTGCCACGCTGCTCACGAATCCGCAGACGCGTGATGCTTTTGATCTCAGTAAGGAGGATCCAGTCACCCGTGACCGTTACGGCCGGAATCGCTGGGGCCAGCAGTTGCTCCTGGCACGTCGTCTGGTTGAATCAGGCGTGGAAATCGTCACCAGCAGCCTCAGCGGCCCGTTGTGCGGTCGCGTGAACAACTGGGACGACCACGCGGTGAACCAGCATCAGTTTGAAGCGCTACGCTTCCGCATGCCAACCTATGACCGCTGCGTCTCCGCGCTCATTGAAGACATCTATGCGCGTGGGCTCGACAAGAAAGTGCTCGTCGTCGTCACCGGCGAGTTTGGTCGCACGCCGAAGATCAGCTTCGACCGCAGCACTGGCGCAGGCGATGCCAGCGGCCCCACGGGCACGCTGCAACCGGGCCGCGATCACTGGCCACGCGCATTCACCAATGTGTGGGCCGGCGGCGGCATCCAGACCGGCGGTGTCATCGGCGCGAGCGACAAACGCGGCGAGGACGTGGTCGAGCGCCCCTGCAACGCCAGCGATTTCCTGGCAACGATTTACCACCATCTCGGCATCGATTACTCGAAGGTGACGATCAACGATCTCAACGGACGCCCCGTGCACATTGTCGAGAATGGACGAGCGATCGCAGAACTGATCGCCTGAATTGGTAAAATTCTAATTTGAAGCAGGAGTCACAGCGTCGGCCTGCTCACCGCCAGTTAGCCAGGGCGTAAAGGCCTTTTCTTTACTGGTGAACGGAAGCTCGTGAAATTCAGCGGACTGGTGTTGTATTCTAGCGCCCTTCAGCGAATCACCATATTCATGAAATCACATCCTATACTCATCATCCTCGCTGCGTTGATGCCATTGCACGCGCAAGTCATCGACGGACAATTTCCAGTCACATCGAATCTCAAAGTCGGCGTGGCAAAGGTGGACATCACGCCGACCGATGTCTCGGGCATCACAGTGATCGGGCATCGGCGTGAGGTGAACGGCGTGCGTGATCCTCTGCGGGCGGCGGTTTTGATTCTCGATGATGGGGAGACGAAGGCGGCGATCGTGACGATGGATACGATAGGCGCATGGGAGGATATGGTGAAGCTCGTGCGCGCTGGCATTGAAAAAGAAGCCGGAGTTCCTGCGGCGAACATCATGTTGTCGGCTTCACACAATCACTCGGGACCTGGGTATGCGGAGAATCTGCGCTGGGCTTCGGAGTTGATCAAGAAGCTCACGGCAGCAGCGAAGGAAGCGGAGGGCAACATGCGCACCGTGAGCATCGGCTACAGCGAGGATACGATCAGCTTCGGCATCAATCGACGGAAGACCTACGACGGCCGTGCCGTGGTGAGTTTGAACGCTGATGGCCCGAATGATCAGCGCGTGAAGGTGCTGCGCTTCGATGATGGCAAGTCGCTCACGCCGATGGCGGTCATCATGCACGCGGTGTGTCATCCGTGCTTCTTCACCTGGGGTGACAAAGGCTCGCAGCCCTATCCCAAAGGATACCCCAAGATGACAGCGGACTTCCCTGGTGAAGCGCAGACGTTCGTCGAAAGTGTCTATGCGCAGAAGACGAGCGTGATGTTCATGCAAGGCTGTGCGGGCGACATTCGGCCTAATTTACCAGGCTTCCCTTATCGCTGCGCCGACGAAGCAGACATCCAATGGGCGGGCCGTGATCTCGGCGGCGCAGTCACACGCGCAGCTTCATTCAGCGTGACGCGCGAGCAGTTGAAGAAGCGCGCCTCGTTCTACCCGATCCGCGTGGCCAGCGAAACCATTGATCTGCCTGGCAAAGAAGGCCCGGTGCCCTCGGAGTTGATGGCGATGAAGGTCGGGCCATTTTTGTTTCTTACCATGCCGGGCGAGCCGATGGTCGAGTATGGTTTCAAGCTGGAGAAGGCCATCGCGGATCGCGCCATACCGATTATCGTCGGTTACTCCAACGGCAACATCGGTTACATCGCCACTGCGGATGCGCACAAGGTCGGTGGCTATGAACCGAATCTCTCCAAGCTCAAGCCCGAGGCTGAGGCGATCATTTTAAAACAACTCGGTGTGCTCGCGGATCGCGTCGTTGGCGATGTGTTCGAGTCGTTCTCCAAGCATCCAAAGGACGTGCAGAAACGCGAGGCAGAGGAGAAGGCGCGGCTGGAGGCAGCCAAGCAAGTGAAGCCGTAAGCATTATGGCCAATTCCGCCGAACCCACGACCATACGCCACCGCATCATCGGCGTGACGATGCTGATGGCGTTCATCCTGTATCTCGATCGCATCTGCATGGGCGAGATCGTGAAGTCGGTGTCGTTCAACAATGACCTCAAGCTCACCGAGGAGCAGATCGGTCGCATCCTGGGCTCGTTCTTCTTCACGTATGCGCTGCTCCAAGTGCCCGCTGGCTGGGCGAGCGATCGCTTTGGCGCGCGGCCGATGCTGACGATCTACATCGTGCTGTGGTCGCTGTTCACGGCGATGACGGGCTTTGTCACGGGCTTCGTGGGACTGCTCGTCGCGCGTTTGCTGTGCGGTGTCGCGGAGGCGGGGGCTTATCCGACGTCGATGGCATTGATTCGAAAATGGATCCCGCTCACGGGTCGTGCGAGGGCCAGTGGCATGGTCGCACTCGGCGGTCGCATCGGCGGCACGCTCGCTCCGTTCCTCACCATCTGGCTCATCGTGAAGCTGGGCAATTGGCGCACGTCGCTGTGGATCGATGGAGCGGTCGGTCTCGTCATTGCGGCGATCTTTTGGAAAGTCGTGCGCTCGAATCCGCATGAGCATCCGCAGGTGAATGCGGCTGAGTTGGAGTTGATCGGCAGACCGCAGGGCGAGAAGTCGCTGAGTGCCCGCGAACTCAAGAGCGCGCTGTGGGCCTTCACCAAAAGCCGCAGCCTTTGGTGCAACTCCGCCGCGCAGATGCTGCAAAACATCGGCTGGGGATTCCTCGTCACGTGGCTGCCGACTTACCTCGTGAAAGAGCGTGGCGTGGGCGAGATCGAAGGCGGCAAGATGCTCACCTATGTGCTCGCGTTCGGTATGCTCGGTCAAATCGCGGGCGGTTACTACTGCGACTGGGCCACGCGTCGTTTCGGTCTGCGCTGGGGACGACTGCTGCCGATGACCAGCTCGATGTTTGTCTGCGCCGCAGCCTATGTATGCTGTCCGTTTGTCGAATCCACCTGGACGCTCGTCGCCTGTTGCGCCGTCGTTTCTTTTTGCACCGATCTGGCCAATCCCGCGCTCTGGGCCTTCATGGGCGACGTGGGCGGACGCGCCACCGCCGCCGCTGGTGGCTGGGGAAACATGTGGGGCAACTTCGGTGCCAGCGCTGGTGCCATGCTCATCCCCTGGCTGATGAAACTCGGCGGCGGCGATGGCAAGATGCTCGTCTTCTTCACCCTCGCCGGAGCCTTCGTCCTCGCCGGCCTCATCGTTCTGCCGATGGACGCGACGAAGAAGCTCATCGCCGATGAACCCGCCGATCTGAATCCTGCATCAACATGAACAACCCACTCGTCTCCTACCCACAACTCCCCGACACACCCACGTCGCACCTGCCCTTCAGCCCTTGCGTCGTCGTTGGCGACCTCATCTTCGTCTCCGGCCAGGCCTCGGTGGACAAAGGGGGCAACATCATCACCGACACGTTTGAAGGCGAGTTCCGCCGCAGCATGGAAAACGTGCGCCTGGTGCTGGAGGCGGCAGGCAGCGATCTCGCTCACGTCGTGCAAACGCGGAACTACGTCCGCGATCCCGCCGACCTGCCGCTCTACAATCAACTCTACCGCGAATACTTCCCACAACCCTCACCCGCCCGCACGACCATCACCGACTGCCTGCCGCCCGATTTGAAATACGAAGTCGAAGCGGTCGCTGTGCGACGGAAGTAGTCCAGCCCATTTTTTGCATCCCGTCATGAACGACCGTTACGCCGCATCACGCCGTCTTAACCATCTTTCCACCTCTCCACGAAACCATGCGCACCCTCCTTCTCACATTCCTCGCCTCCATGTCTGTCTCTGCTGCTGAACCGCTCGTTTTCGTTTCCGCCTTCGCCTCGGGTGAAAAGGCTGGGATTCATGCGTTTGGCTTTGATTCGGAAAAAGGCACGCTGAAGCCGCTGAAACGCACCACGGGCGTGCAGAAGCCGTTTTTCATCGCGCTCTCGCCCGACCGGCGGTTTTTGTATTCCATCGACGAGTTCGGCGGGAAGGACAATTTCGTCGCCGCGTTTGCCATCGAGGGCCGTGGGGGAGATTTGCGAGCGCTCAACCGCCAGAACTCTCGCGGCACGGCCGCGTGCTATGTCGATGTCGATCCCACGGGCAAAGCGGTGCTCGTCGCGAACTACAGCAGCGGCAACGTCGCCTCGCTGCCGGTGACGAGTGATGGCTCGCTGGGGGAGGCGGTTTCGTTTTTTCAGCATAGCGGATCAGGCGGTGATCCCGAGCGGCAGAAAGGGCCGAACGCGCATTGTTTCGTCGTCAGTCCCGATGGCAAACACGCCCTCGCTGCCGATCTCGGCATCGACAAAGTCATGCTCTACGCGCTCGACGCCGCCACCGCGAAACTCGTGCCGAATGCCGCGCAACCCTTTGCCAAGCTCGCGCCCGGCAGTGGCCCGCGCCATCTGGTGTTTAACCCCGGCGGCAAGCTCGTCTATGTCATCAGCGAACTGGCCAACACCGTCACCGTCTTCGACTGGAACGCCGCCGACGGCACGCTGAAGGAGAAGCAAACCATCGCCACACTGCCGAAAGATTTCACCGGCAAGAGCGCCACCGCTGATTTGAAAATCACGCCCGATGGTAAGCACCTCTACGGCACCAATCGCGGTCACGACAGCCTCGCCAGCTACCGCATCGCCGAGGACGGCACGCTCACGCTGCTTGCGATCGAGCCCAGCGGCGGCAAAGGCCCGCAAAACCTCCTGATCAGTCCCGACGGCCGCTGGCTGCTGTGTGCCAACATGCCCGGCAACAACGTCGTCGTATTCAAAATCGATTCCGCCACCGGCAGCATCACGCCCCACGGAGCCCCCGTCGAAGTCCCGATGGCCTCTTGCCTCCGCTGGATGGAGTGATGGCATGAGTGGCGAAGCAGACCTTGGGTGGCAAAGATTAGATGTAAAAGCCCACGGATTCAGAACGGCCACGGATTTTCTGATTCTGCATTCAATCCGTGGTCGTCCTGAATCTGCGGCAGACTTCACGTTAACATCCCACCCATGAAATACCTCATCTTCTTCTGTTTATGTATTCACGCCAGCGCACTGGACCTTGTCCGTGATGGCAAACCTGTGGCCATCATCGTCACTTCTATGCCGCGTGCTGAGGATGCGCAGTTCGTGAAGGGCAAGATTGTCAAAAAGAAGGCTGCACCGGAGACGGATGAGGCGTTGGCGGTTCGCACGTTGGTGGAGTGGGTGAGAAAGATCACGGATGCGGAGTTGGCGGTATCGGATCACGCTGCGAATGGAACGCCTGCGATTTATGTCGGCCAGGCGGCGGTGGCGGCGGGACTGAAGCTGGATGACATCGCGAGCGCGAGCCGTGAGGGCGTCCGCATCGTGGCGGATGAGAGTCGCGTGCTCATCGGAGGTCAGAGTGATGAGGCGACTCTGAAAGCGGTGTGCCGATTTTTGGAGCAGCTTGGCTGCCGCTACCTCATGGACGGGCCGCTGGGGGAGGTCTTCCCGCGTTCGAAGACGCTTTCCATCCCGGCGATGAACATTACGGAGAAGCCTGGTTTGCAGTGGCGCAATCCGAAGGGACCCTCATGGCCTGCGCGGCTGTGGAAGGCCTGGAACGGGGCTGGAGGCACGCCGTTTGAGCATTCCCATGCTTGGGGCAATTATGTGAAGCCAGCGGAGTTCGACGCGCATCCCGAGTTCTTTGCCTTGGGTGCCGATGGTCAGCGCAAGAACAACGGTTGGGTATGCACTTCGAATCCCGCTCTGCGCGAACACTTTGCCACGAACGTCATCAAGGCCATCGAGTCAGGCAAAGTGAATCCCTCGCTCTCGCCCACGGATGGACGCGGCTACTGCCAGTGTGAGGCCTGCAAGGCGCAGGATGATCCCAACGCCAGGGAACCATCCAGCGGCACCGTGGCCGTGACGAATCGCTATGTGGATTTCTTTGACTGGATCGGCAAGCGCGTGGCCAGGACGCACCCAGAGTCGGTGTTGAGTTTTTATTGCTACGCCGACTACACCCAGCCGCCGACCGTGCCGCGCAAGCTTGATTCCAATATGTGCGCCATGATCGCGCCGATCCGCTACTGCCGTTTGCATCCCATCGGGCACCCTGGTTGTGCTTCGCGTGAGCAGCAGGTGACGATGACCGAAGGCTGGTCCGCCGTGGCGAGTCGGCTCGGCTACTACAACTACATGTATAACCTCGCGGATGGCACGCAGCCGATGTTCAAGTTCAGCGCGTGTCAAAAAGAGTTCCCCTACTTTGCCGACAAAGGCCTGTCTTACATGACCATCGAGGTGCTCTCCAACTGGCAAATCTACGGCCCGCAGATCTACCTCAGCGTGCGTCTGGCCTATGATCCCCATGCGAATGCGGCGGCCATCATGGACGACTACTGGCTGCAATTTTACGGTCCCAAAGCCGCGCCGCACATGAAGGCTTATTGGATGGGCATCGATGCGGCTCAGCAGCAGCTCAAAACACACGCCGGATGCTTTTTTGGCCTCGCACAGATTTACACGCCGGAGTTTCTCGCCCGATGCGAGGATTTGCTCTCCAAAGCTGCTGCCGCCGTGAAGGGCGATGCGGTGTATGAACAGCGAGTCGCGCTGCATCACGAAGGCCTCCGCAGTGCGCGCGCCTACCGCACGATGACCGAGGCGATGAATCGCGGCGATTTCGCCGCTGCTCTCCGAGAATACGATGCCACGATCGAGCGCCTCAAGCCTCTCGCGGCCCGAGACCACGCAAACCGTGAGTATGCCACCGCCTATCTGGAGCGCATGCTCAGCGCCTCGGTGCGCGAGGGGGCCGCGATCACCGCCGCGCCCAATCGTCTGCTGCAAGTGCTGCCCGACCGCTGGCGCTTCAGCTTTGATGACGCTGACACTGGAAATGAGCAGGGGTTTCATCGCGCCGACTTCAAAGACGAAACCTGGCCGCAAGTCGCCACCTACAGCCTGCCGTTGGACGTTCAGGGCTTCGACAAAAACACCGTGTTCTGGTATCGCACCCCCCTCGATGTGCCGGACAAGCGCGAGAAGCTCGCCTTGTTCTTCACCGAAGTGGACGGCAAGAGCGAGGTCTATGTGAATGGCGAAAAGGTCGCCATACCGGAGAAGTCTCAGAACACCAAGAAGCCCGCAGCCCCAGGAGTAAAAGCCCCGCGAGACGGCATGGCGAAACCACGCACGCCCTTTGAGATCGACGTCACCTCTCTCATCAAGCCCGGCTCAAACACCCTGGCCGTCCGCGTTGATCACACCCAAATCACTGAACTCTCCCTCGGCGGCATCATTCGTCCGGTGCTGTTGGTGGAGAAGAAATGATTCATCTACAGAAACACTTCTTCCTACGCTCATGAAACTCATCCAACTCCTCATTCTAACCCTTTGTGGTCTCTCCTTGCCCGCTCAGGAGCAGATCGACAAGGCGGACGCTCGTGGCAAGGGCACCGCTACGGTGAATGCGCTCGCTTTTCGAGTGCGTGTGACCAAGGCAGCACCCCAGCAAGCCACGGTCAGGATCAACTGGCGGCGAGGGGGCGAGGGACTCGGTGGGAGTGTCGTCAGGGGTGAGTTTTTATCGACGGAGAAGCAGCCGCAGGTGCCCCTGAACGCATGGACTGAGTGGGTGGCGCTCAGCGCTGTCGTTGGCTCGGCAAAGGGGTGGGAGTTTCCGAGTGTGGTGGTCTTGAGCGAACCGATCATCAAAGGCAGGTCATCGAAGCCCGGCGAGACCTTGAGTGACATCGCCGTGAACTTTGAGTTCGCGGACAGCGGCAAAGTTTTTCACACCTTCACAGAACTCGGCCCCAAAGGCTCCACGGTAGGTTTTGCCTTCCCAGGCAGTGCGTTGGGCGACAAAATCACGCCTGAGTTCACCGCGCAACTCAATGGCCTCAGCGCCCACGCACGACTCCGACGTGAGGGGCTTGAGAGAACCTTCCCCGACGCTGCTCCATTGCCCAAATTGTTCGGCATCATCGGCCACATCGGCGGGTATGGGGAGGGTCCGCCCGGTTTGCGCGGCAGCTATGGCTTTGGCGTGCGGCACTGCAATCCCGCGATCCTCGCCGATGAGTTTCGCACGCTGCTCATGCTGGGTGTGAACGGCATGGTGGATAAAACCCAGTTCGCGGATGCAGCGGGTGTGGGAGCAGAATTTCGCCACATTTACTGGGGCGGCCCGGGGTCAGGTGAACCGATGGCGTTCTTCACGAAGCCTGGTAAATCCGCCGAAATGCCGGATGGCTGCCCGTATCATCCCGCGCTGAAGACTTATGTGATGGAACGAGTGGAAACGGCCATCGCTGAGCATCGGGAAGTCGGAGCCAAGGAGTCCTGGGCACTGTGGGACGATGAGATGGGCGTCTATGCCAAAGAGCACATCGCCACCTGCGAGCGTTGCGCTGCCGTGCTGCGTGACTACCTCCGCGCCCATGGCGTGACCTTGCCAGACCTCGGCAAAACATCCTGGGACGAGGTGAAACCCTATCCACTGTGGCTGCCGAAGCCTGTCGAAAGTAAAGGCGTGAAACCTCCACCCAGCACGGGCTTTGCGCCACCGCCGGACAATGCGGCGGACTCCTTGCGCTACTACTACACCTATCGGCTCATGACTCATGCCACCGCGCAGGTTTATCCAGAGGCCGCGAAGAAATTTAGCGAGGCCGGCATCAAGCTCTACGCCATGCAGGGCCCCACACCGAGTTGGTTCGGCGCGAGCCTGGATTGGAACGAGTTCTACGACCTCAAACCGAACACCGCTTTTGTCTTCGAGACCTCCAATCGTGATGCCCGCACCTGGCAGTGGGAATCTTACCTCGCCGACATCGGACGCGGCATCGCCGCTCGGCACGACATGGTGCAAGGCTGCCTCGTGAAGCCGCATCGTGGCGCTCCTGCCCAGCGCATGTTGAGCGTCGTCGCACGCGGCACCCGCGCCCTCGAATGGTATACCTACGGCCCTGATTACTCGAAGGGTGACAGCTTTTCGCAATCACCCGAGCTGCTGGTGCAGGTCGCACAAGCCGCGCGATTCCTGGGCAAAACGGAGTCTTATCTCTATGGCGCGAAGTTGGCGACCCAACCCGAGGTCGCCTTCGTCACGCCGCGCTCATCGGAAATCTGGGGCCGCATCAATGAACTCAAGCCAAATGCCTTTGAGAATGCCAAGTGGGTCTATCTCGCCCTCCAGCACGCGCATGTGCCGGTGGACGTGCTCAGCGAGCAACAACTCACTGAAGGCAAACTCGAGCACTACAAAGTCATCTACATCCCTGGTAGTCATTTGCGGCGCGACTCCGCCACCGCCGTGCGCGAGTGGGTGCGTGCCGGTGGCACCGTGTGGACCGATGCCAGCGGCCTCTCACGCGATGAAGCCAATCAACCCGCCACCGCCATGAACGAGATGCTCGGCCTCGCTAGTCGTCAACTCGAGTCCTGGGGCACCTGCGAAGCCTACCACGCCTCCGAACTCAAGGCTTTCAGCGAGAAAGACGTGCCGAGTGGTGCCGACTTCACCTGGCAGAATACCAAGCTTCACGCCAGCATCGGCCGCGAGCCTTTGGCCTCCAAGACCGCAGAAATTCTCGCCACCTTTACCGATGGCAAGCCTGCCATGACCAGGAATGCCTTTGGCAAAGGTCACGCCATCGTTGCAGGCATTTGGAGTGGCCTTAGCTATTCCGCCAAAGTGCGTCGTGCTGATTTCGATATGCGAGCTGACTTTGATCCCGCTCTCCGCTCCCTGATCGCCCAAGCCGCCGTCGAGTGCCAAGTCTCTCGCCCTGCCATCCCCGGCGATCCACTGGTCGAATCGGTGTCACTCAGCAAAGACGGCCAGCGCAGCATCGCCCTCATCAACTGGGCCTACGCCAAACCCAAAGGCGACACCACCAAAGGCACCCTGCAACCCGTGCAGAACCTGCGAATCGAACTCCCCGGCTTTCACAACGCCAAATCCGTCCGCTCGATCAACCACGGCCCGCTCAGCATCAACAACGGAGCAGTCATTTTGCCCACGCTGAAGGACATCGACTTGCTGATCGTAGAGTAAGGCTGGTATGCCGCAGATTCAGTTCCCACGGATTCAGGACAACTACGGATTTTCTGACTTTGTATTCTAATCCGTGGTCGCCCTGAGCCGAGTCACCGAGACAGACGAAGTCAATCCGTGGCACATCTTAACCTCACACACCCTATGATCCGACTCGCATCTCTACTTCTGTGGCTCAGCATGACGGCGCAGTTACTCGCTGCTCAGAAGCTCACTGACTTCCAGCGCATCGTCATCGCGGATGATGCCAATGCGGTGCAGCGGGCCGCAGCAGACGAATTGGCGCTTTATGTCGGCAAGATCGCTGCGCGTAAGCTCGCCGTGATCAAGATGAGCAAGCTGGCTGCGGATGCTCCGGGCTTGTCGTTCTTTGTGGGCGAAGGCGCGGCGGTGAGCGCTCTCGGTGCCTCACCCAAGCCTTGGAAAACCGAGGAATGGATGCTGCGCTCCGTGCCGAGGGGTCTCGTGCTCGCAGGTGATGATGCCACAGGTGATCCGTGGTCGATCAGCACGGCGGCGGGGAGCATGTTGGCGGTCTATACCTTGTTGGAGGATCATCTCGGCGTGCGCTGGTTTTGGCCGGGCGAGTTTGGTGAGCATGTGCCCGTAAATGCCGATGCGCTGGTGCCGGGACTCGATGAACGACGCCAACCCGCGTTTGAGATTCGCTCTGTGCAGCTCGGCTATTCGAGCATTTATCACACCAAGGTCTTTTCAGATGCCGCCAAGCGCTGGGCACGACGAGCGAGGCTGGGTTGGGTGAAGTCAGCGGTGTTTGGCCACAGTTGGGAGGTCGCGTTCGATTTGCGCAAAGGCGAAACCTTCAAGCAGCACCCGGAGTGGTTCGCGCTCGTCAATGGCGTGCGCCGGCCGCCGCAAATGTGCACCACGCACCCCGAGGTCATCGCGCGCATGGTGGACTACGTGCTGGCGGGCAAGCAAGACATCATGAACATCTCGCCGAGTGATGGCGGTGGCTTCTGCGAGTGCGAGCGCTGTCAGGCACTCGATGTGCCCGGCGTGCTGGCGTATGACAAAAAGCACGTTCAACTCAGCGATCGCATCTTCACCTATGCCAACGAGATCGCCCGCCGCGTGCGCGAGAAAAACCCAGCGAAGAGCTGCGGCATGTTCGCATACACCTTCTACAACAAGCCGCCCGTGAGGATCACCAAACTGGAGCCGAACCTGTATCTCTCGTTCGTGTATCAAAGCGCCGCGCATCGCGATCCCGACAATCTGCGCGAGTGGCGCGAGTCCGTCTCAGGCTGGCAAAAACTCGGTGCCAAGATGGTGGTGCGTGAGGGCTGGGGCAATCATTACTACCACGACATGGCCTTCATCCATGATCGACAAATCATCGCCAATCTCGCTGAAGCGAGCCGTCTCGGATTCGTCGCTGCGTATGGCGAAGGCAGCAAATCATTCGCCACGATGGCCCCGAACTTCTGGGCGATCACGCACATGATGTGGGACCCCAAGCGCGATACCACCAAGGTGATGCCCGATTTCTACCAATCCGCCTACGGACCCGTGTCGAAGGAGATGCAAGCCTTCTTTGAAGCCTATAGTCACGCGCTGGACACCAACTGGTCTAAGCGGGATCGCGTTGTGGATGCCACAGGCATCGCGTATGCGAATGTCATCGCCGCATGGGGGAAATTGATTCCGAATGAGGCCATCGAGGAAGCCGAGAAGCACCTGCGAGCCGCCGAAGCCAAAGCGCCTGCAGGCGAATACGCCGATCGCGTGAAGTTCCACCGCTTCGGTCACGACTACACAAAGCTGATGCTTGAACTGCTCGCCAACTACAAGCAACTCAGTGAACTTGGCGTGAAGATGGAGTTCACTGCATCTGTGAAAGCTACTCGCGACGATCCCGCCGCACGCGATGCCTTGCTCAAGAGAACCTACGACCTCGGCGAGCAACGCGAGCAGATGCTCCTCGCCCATCGCGACTGGGCCGGCCCCGACGAAGGCCTCTACGCCTTCACCAATGACAGCCACATCCGCCAATGGCACACCAACGTGAAAAAGGCCCTCGGCATCAACAAACCAAGCGCTGTGACAAAGCAGACCTTGAGCGGCAAGGAGGGCAAATGAATAGATCAGAGTGGTCCGCACAGTCCTCTGTGCGGAACGAACGTCCCCAGACTCAGAACCGCACAGAGGACTGTGCGGACCACCTTTCTATGCCCCGCTCCCTCCTTCTCCATCTGTGGCTTCTCTTCATTTGCGTCTCCGCATTCGCCCAAGAGCGCGTGCCGTGGACGGCTTCGCGCATCCAAGGCACGCCGGAGCCACCACCGCCTTATATCGTCGAGCGGCTTTACCCTGGGATCACTTTCAAGAATCCGCTCGATGTCGTGCCCTTGCCGGGCAGTGATCGGTTGATCGTGCTGGAGGAAACGGGGCGGATGTTTTCCTTCGTTCCTGGCTCCGATAAAGCGGATCTCTTTGGCGAACTTGCTGAGTTTGATCGCGAGATTTCTCGTTCATTTGCGCTCACGTTCCATCCTCGTTTCAACGAGAACCGCTTCGTCTTCACCTGGATCGTGCAGGACTTAAAAGGCGAGGATTTCCGCGACAACGGCTCACACATCGTGCGCTTCCGCGTGACGGAGGAATCACCGCCCAGACTCGATCTTAGCAGTGCCAAGCCCATCATCTCGTGGCGCGCGGGAGGTCACAATGGGGGCAACTTGCGCTTTGGCCCCGATGGCATGCTCTACATCTCCACGGGCGATGGCACCAAGCCTGATCCGCCGGATTCGAGCGTCACCGGGCAGGACATCAGCGACCTGCTTTCGAGCGTGTTGCGCATTGATGTCGATCATCCCGAGGCAGATCGCGCTTACAGCATTCCGAAGGACAATCCCTTCGTCGAAGTGCCGAAAGCGCGTGGTGAAGTTTGGGCCTATGGCCTGCGCAATCCCTGGCGCATGAGCTTCAATCCCAAGAATGGCGAGCTGTTCGTGGGCGATGTCGGATGGGAGTTGTGGGAGATGATTTATCGCATCCAGCGCGGTGGCAACTACGGCTGGAGCATCACCGAGGGCGGCAAACAAGACGTGCGGCCAGATCGTGTGCGTGGCCCATCGCCGATTCTGCCGCCGCTCGTCGCGCACTCCCATGAAGAGACTGCGAGCATCACCGGCGGTGAGTTCTATCACGGCGACAAGCTGCCCGAGTTGAAGGGCGCGTATCTCTACGGCGACTGGCAGATGGGCACCTTCTGGTCGCTGCGCACTGAGGGCGACAAGGTCACCGAGCATCGCGAACTCGCACGCAGCTCGCTCATGCCAGCAGGCTTCGGCATCGGTCACGATGGCGAGTTGATCATCGTGGATCATAGCGGTGGCGGTTTGTGGCGACTGGCGGAAAATCCGCGCTCAGGCATGAACTCCGACTTTCCCCGTAAGCTCAGCGAAACCGGACTCTTTACTGATGCGCTCAAGCAATCACCCGCGCCCGGTGTCCTGCCGTATGAGATCAATGCCCCGCGCTGGGCCGATCATGCGACTGCGGAGCGCTGGGCTGCTTTTCCTGATCAATCGGGCGTCAGTGTGGCCGAGGAATCCAAAGGCGTGGTGCTGCGTGGGCGCTGGGAATTCCCTGCGGGCGCTGTGCTCGCGAAGACTTACTCGCTCGACCTGGAGCGCGGCAATCCCGCCACTCGCCGCCGCATTGAAACGCAGATCCTGCACTTCGATGGCAGCCTGTGGGGCACGTATAGCTACCGCTGGAACGCCGAACAAACCGATGCCGAGCTCGTGCCGAAGCAAGGCGACGAAGCGACCTTCACCGTGAAGGACAAAGCCGCACCCGGCGGCGAAATGAAGCAGCGCTGGCGTTTCTACAGCCGCAGTGAATGCGCCCGTTGCCACACGCTCATGAACAGCTTTGCGCAGAGCTTCAGCGCGCTGCAACTCGACCGCACGACGCCGCATGAGCAGGGCGATCAGCTCGATGTCTTCACTAGCCTCGGCCTCACGCCAGCAGAGCCGCGATTCGCCGATCCGCACGGCTCCAAGGGCAGTTTGGAAGTCCGCGCACGCAGCTATCTGCATGTGAATTGCAGCGTATGTCATCGCTACAACAGCGGCGGCGGCGTGCCGAGCTACATGAATATCGAGGCGCTGCTGAAAGAGTCCAAACTCATCGACACCAAGCCCGTGCAAGGTGATGTCGGCCTGCCTGATGCACGAGTCATCGCCAGCGGTGATCCCGCGCGCAGTGTGCTGCTCTATCGCATGGCCACCGCCGGTCGCGGGCACATGCCCTACCTCGGCAGCCACCTTGTCGATGATCGCGGTCTGCTGGTCGTGCGAGATTGGATCGCCAGTATGGGCAACAAGGCACGCGACCTCACCGCCGCCACCATCGCCCAGCGCAAAGCCGAAGACCACGCCCTCACTCAACTCCAAGTAGGCGACAGCACGCAACTCGACCCACTCCTCGCCACCAACAGCGGTGCCCTCAGCGTGCTCCTCGCCATCCTCGACGGCAAACTCAGCGCCGACCTCCGCGCCCAAGCCATCGCCAAAGGCAGCGCCCTCACCGAGCCGCTGCGTCGCGATTTGTTCGAGCGATTCCTCCCCGAATCGCAACGCCGCAAAGTCCTCGGCCCCGACTTCAAGCCCGCCACTTTGCTTGCCATGAAAGGCGATGCGACACGCGGCAAGACCTTGTTCGCAGGCATCTGCATCGCCTGTCATCGCACGAATGGAGTCGGCATCGACTTCGGCCCCGACCTCAGCCACATCGGCACCAAATGGAACCGCGCCGCCATGCTGGAGCAGCTCATCACCCCATCCAAGATCATCGACCCGCAATGGCAACTCACGACCCTTGAACTCAAAACCGGTGACAGCAAAGTCGGCTTCATCACCGCCCGCAGCGACACCGAACTCACCCTGAAAATAGCCGGTGGCCTCACCGAAAAAATCGCCACGGCCCAGATCACCAAAACCACCACCGCCCCCATCTCCATGATGCCCGAGGGCCTCCTGCAAACGATGACAGCTCAAGAGGCCGCTGACATACTGGAGTATCTCAAATCACTAAAGTAGCCGTTTGCCTCGCATGACATCGCTTTAGCCTGCGCGTAATCGTGTTTACTTTAGTGGCATAAGGAAGGCGGTGAAAAGGAGGTGGGATCGGCTGTAATGATGAATGACTGACTCTTCACAACGCAAACCATGAACACCCCCACCAACGACGAAGCCGCACGCCGTGCGTATTGGACGCAGCAAATGGAAGCTGGCTATGCCATCGTGGAGAAGCTCATCGCGTTTCCGGTGAACGAATGTGGTGAGCGGTTCGCGTCGCTGCGGGACGCTGCCGCTGATGCGAATGTCGAGATGCTGTTCTCGACCAGCAAGATCGCGGGTGAACTGGATCGCGTTTACTTCATGCGGGAGAGCCTCGTGGAAGATGTCGTCACCATCGGTCGCGAGATGAATGAGCGAGGGTGGATTTTGAAGATCGAGGACTGCTTCCGCACCCTGGACATGCAGCGGCAGCTCGTGCGCAAGCCATCGGTCTTCGACACTGTGTTGAAAAAGACGATGTGGGAACTCGGCGGCGAGATTCCGACCCCAGAGATGATGTTCCGCCGCTCCATCGTGCTCACGGCTAACATGCCGAAGATCGGCGCGCACATGTCCGGCTCCGCCATCGACATCTCGGTCTTCCGTCGCGATGACGGCACCGAAGTCTGGCGCGGGTATCCTTATCTCGAAATGAGCGAGTGCACGCCCATGCGATCACCCTTCGTCGCGCCCGAGCATGTCGCCACACGGCTGGAGATCACTGTGATGATGGAGAAGCACGGCTTTATCCACTTCCCCTTCGAGTTCTGGCACTTCGACAAAGATGACGCCGGGATGCACATTCTCACTGGCAATCCCGCGCCGTGTCGATTTGGGCCGGTGGACTGGGATCCGAGCACGAATGAGGTGACGCCAGTGGATGATCCGCTCGCACTGCTGAATCCGCTTTCAGTGATCGAGAGTGAGATCGCGGCGGCGTTGGAGAGGGTGGCGTAGAACGATGCCTCCGGCTCGTAAACTGGTGGTGCGGGCATCTTGCCCGCACACAAGCGACCAAGATGGTCGCTCTACGACTCAACGACCTGGAAGGATCGTTCTACGAGTTCCCGAAACACCTTCACATGAGGCAGCTCGAAGCGGCCCTGCCTTTGCAGCAGAACAAGGTCTTCGTGGCCGAAGAGCCGACTCACATCACGCCAGATGAGCTGGGGTTGGCCACGCTTGGGCACCAGGGGCTTCACTTCGCCCGGAGCCAGCAGAGCGACGCCGAAGCCCATGCTCACATAGCGTGCGATGAGCGGCACGCGCGAGGCACTGATGGCGATGTTGAGTTGGTTAAGCACGCCGGCATTGGCAAAGGTGAGATCCACCTGCGAGCGGTCGGATGTGTCCTCGCTGCTGAGCACGAGAGGATGCTGCGCGATCTGTTTCACGGTCAGCTTTTTCGCTGTGGCTAAAACGTGATCCGCTGGGCACAGCAGATGAATCGGGTAGCGTGTGAGGCGATGTAGGGTCAGTGAAGTCGGCAGTGCATCGCCAGTGGTCATGCCGATGATGGCGATGTCGGCCTGTCCGGCCAAAAGAGCCGCCAAGGCTCCGCGTGAGGGGCGTTCCATGAGTCGGAGGCCTACGTTGGGAAATTGTTTGCGATAACGCGTCACGGGATCGGGCAGGGCATCGTTGAGCACACCAGCGGGCGCGGCGACAGTGAGTCTGCGCGGGGCTTTGCCTTGCCGGTCATCGAAGACCGAGCGCAGCGACAGGAAGCTCTCGACCATCGGCTCCGCCATCTCCACGAGCAGGCGTCCGTCTTCCGTGAGCACCACCTGCTGGCCTTGCGTATCGACGAGTTGCACACCGAACTCCTCTTCCAGCGCCCGCACCTGCCGCCACGCGGAGACCACGGACATTTTCAACGCGGCTGCCACGGCGGAGAAGGTCTTCTGCCGCGACAGCTCCACCAGAGCACGGAGCTGGCGGAAGCGGAGTTCTTTGAAAAAGCGGCGGTCGGTTTTCATGGGATGGGTTTTAGCCGGGGCGTAAACGACTTTACCTTGTTGGTCACGAATTGCTCGCGCAAAGGCGGGGGCTGCGGGTGTATTCATCTGGGACATTCATGAAACACACGCTCATCCTTTTTTCCGCACTGCTGCTGTCTCCACTCGCCGCACTTCACGCCGCTGACACCTTCCTCGTCGAGGACGGCCAGCCGCGCGCTGAAATTGTCATCAGTGAGAAGCCTCAGCGCTCCACACGACTGGCGGCGCAGGAGTTGCAGGAT
>Ga0114966_10001004_pt1 | contig 26398 bp, 34 predicted proteins | sample M_130207_XF_Meta_FD_87029 | JGI IMG/M metagenome (GOLD analysis project Ga0114966, IMG submission 87029) | Freshwater microbial communities from Lake Montjoie, Canada to study carbon cycling - M_130207_XF_MetaG | ecosystem: Environmental > Aquatic > Freshwater > Lake | place: Lake Montjoie... | reverse complement strand
GTTGGGGTTTTTTTTTTTTTTTTTTTTTGAAAAAAAACAGAGATTTAAAAACGTGTTTTTTTTTATCAAAAAAAGGATTATATCTTTGTCGATGAAATTTCTTTATTATCTCTTTTTGATGGGCGCGATGACGGTCACGACGGGGAATGCGAGACTTCTTTCTCCTGAGGTTGTTATAGATCCCTTGAGTGGATGGTGGATTCAGGCATTTAGCAGCCGCTACGTACAGGAGACGACGGAGATTGATTATGATTGTGTTACTGTAAACTTTTCGATTGAGGAAGGATCGGATCTTGTTCATTACAATAAGAGGGCGAATCTGCATCATGTCATGAATAGCACGACTTCGATAGACAGGACTTATCGTCGCGAGGTGGAGGATGATGTCACGTCTCTTGTTCCGTTGTCGGTGACCTCGACAACGTTTCCCACGTTAGTAGTACGGGGATCTAAAAACATGACCGATGATGACGGATATGTAATTTTGACGGGTACGAATAATCTGACACTGTATGTTCTTACTCGAAATTACGGAGCCTTTGTCGCCTCGGTATTCTATGAGGAGGTGCTCGAGCTTTTGCGGAGTATTGATTACACCACCTATTACAAATTTCCTCTGTCGTCGTATTCAGTGGATTGTGTACCGCCTTCCTTGGGATGAAAAATTTAGGTTTTTCTTTTTTTAAGGATAAACAAAAAATGTCGCAAACATGGACGCAACCACCAGACGAAGGTTTTTTCGCCTATCTCTTACAATCCTGCCCGTTCAGTAAGAAGGTAGCGAAATTTTTGTCTCTTCCTCAGAAAAAATGGGTACGTAGAAACTCGGATGCTTTTCACACCATGCGGGAACAATATGACTGGCCCACGTTTCCCATTGTGTTTTATAACGGTCAATTACTCGGTGGATCCGAGGAATTTATTGATTTGGTAAATTCCTTCGAGGAATGAAAAAAAAACTGAACACTAATTTTTCAGACGATTCTTTAAAATTCAAAACCACATTAACTCAGATAGGTAGAGTGTCGGCCTTTTAAGCCGAACGTCGAGGGTTCAATCCCCTCATGTGGTACGCCCCCGCACGGATGTCCGAGTTGGTCAAGGAGTAGGCCTTAAGATCCTATGGTTTTTACCGCGTGGGTTCAAATCCCACTCCGTGCATTTTTTCCCATATAGTCTAATTGGTTAGGATACGGGCCTTTCAAGCCTGAGAACCGAGTTCGATCCTCGGTATGGGAGAATCAAGATATGCCCTGTTAGCATAGTTGGATAATGCGCCGGCCTTCTAAGCCGGAGATCGTGGGTTCAAGTCCCACATGGGGTGTTTTTTTTTTCTTTATGAAAAAAAAAATTGGACGATGTTTTCTTTTGATCCTGGACGGAGTTTTACTAATAATATGAATATGAATCTTTCTCCTCCGATCCACGAGCTTCCTTTTTTATTACAGAGGGAGATTATGGAGTTCCAGCCTCGTCTTCCTTTGAACAAGAGGATTAGTTTTCTTGCGCGACATTTTAACAATCGTTATTGTTCTGTATGTGGCGAATATATTGATATGTTTCGTTATAAAAACCGAAAGCTTCCTTTTCATGTCCATCCTTCCTCTCGTCATGTGCGAATACGCTATAAGGGACCTGTAAAGAGGGTGTATTCTATCGTTTTTCCAACTCTCTATAATCTTTTACCCCCTAACCATTCTTCTCATACTATATCCAATACGCAGTATGTGATGGAATCCCAATACGATGTGGAGCTTCCTGTTCGATTCATGTGTCGTATTCGTGGGCCTCGATGTTTTTATAATTTCAAGACATTTGTGAATGGTCGATCCAAAAACTTCAAGCTTTGTCGTGATCCACGCTCATTCAATATTTTTGAAAATCCAGAAATCTATGTGAATCATGTCCATGATATTTTTACTTTTCCTGCCGAAGAAGATGAGACGCTCTTGTTAGCTCGTCGTCGGGATGATCGTCATATCAATCATGTGGCCCATATTTTGAGACATATTCTTACTATTTATCCAGGTATCCTGCGTAATTTGTTGGAACAGATTGACCTCTTTCGACATTTACCAATTCTGCTTATGCTGGTGGATAAATTTCCTCTGAATACCATGTCTCGACTCTCGTGTCGGAGTTATCTGGACGAGAAAGAAATGAATCATCTTCTTATGATCGTGCTTAGACATAATTATCATCTGATTCAGCATCTTAGTGAAAGAAGAATAGTACGATTATTTCAATGGAATCGCAGTTTCTTTTTTGATCTCTATGAAGAGCATCCCGATGCCAAGAATTATTTTTATTTTGAAGATTCTCTGGAAATCACGAGACCGGTAAGGTTGACCCTTTTTTCTACAAAAAGAAAAACTCGTTCATAAAAAGTAAAGGATTCATGTCATCGTCTCTTTCATAATCAGGCTCTATCTTTGTTTCTGTTTCTGTATTGGTACGTGGACGGGTATGGAACCGGATCGATCCCGAATAATAAAAGGCAATCTCGGGTTCCAATGACAATTTCATGGTAGATGTCCATGCTGGAAAATGGTGATGGACAATTGCTTTGCGAAGGGGGCGGACCTGGTGGGTTTCTTCTGGATCAAACTCAAGAGCAATAGGATATTTTGATATTTTGGGATTGTAGATATACTTTTTGCATCCGATGGAAAACGCAGAGCTGAGCATTCTTATTTCCCACGTTTTCCTGCCCATTACGGTGAAATTGCCCATCATGATTGCTCCCACTACGTTCGTTGTCTGTATAAGACTCATTCGTTGTTTGTCGTCGTCGTCTACAAAAGAATCCAAAATCACGAATCGTTTATGACCCGTCGAACATTCTCTGCCTACCGTGATGATCTCCAGATGATTCAACCCTTCTTCGGTGGTGAAAAAGTTGAAAAATAGATAATATCGCGCGGGGAGTGTCCGAAAAATCTTGATGGGGGCCATTTCAAGTGAATCCGGAAGAAAGTCCTGCACCACGGAAGTATTCCCAATCACAAATCCCACCCACAAAGAATTTGGAAGGACATGCATCGTTTTTGTCGTCGATAACGATGAAGGTCCAGTTAACCATGATGACGATGAAAGCCATAACCATGCAAGACAGCAATAATAACCCCAACACCAATAGCGCATTAGATAACCCCTTTGGTTTTTCTTTTTTATATCCCTTTTCAAAAATTTTTTTTTTTGAAAAGCGAGTTTAAAGCTTTCTTTTCAAACTATTTAAAAACGATTATGATGGAGCAGTTGCATCAGTATTCATCGATGGTGATACCTTCATGTCCTATTTGTATGACCATGTGTGAGAAGAGCTTTATTGTTTGTAATAAGGGACATTTTGCATGTGATGGGTGTTTATTAAAAATGCAACCCATGGAAGATAAAAAGTGTCCATTGTGTCGAGGGGACATTTTATTGGAGCCAATACGAAATCTATGGGCCCAGGATACGATCGATGCGATTAAGAAAGAAATGACCAGTATGTTTCCATTTCGGATTCATGATTCGGTGGATGTGGAGAGTGAGGGTCATTGGGAGCATGGAAAAATTACGGATGTCGTGATTGAGAAAGCAGCCTATCTGTGTGAGTTGGATGGGGAAAGCAAGGTAGTAGTACGATTTTCCGAGGTATTATCCCGATTACGACCTGCCTTTACCATGACTCCTGATTGGCGTCATGAAGAGTATATTGTGGGTCATCCTTTTCTCGAGGTTCTCTTGTGCAAAGAAAATTACAAGGGTCTGGAGGCGTGTGAAGAGATGTTTTGTTTGCATGAAACAATATGGGTACCTTGTGTTGTTGTGTATTATTGCAAAAAATCACATTATATCCTTTGCGTCTTTCAACAAGAGATATCTGAAATGTCGGATTCTAAATGGTATCATATTCATTCCAAGGGGATTCGATTACGAAGATAAGAAAAAAAAAATGGATGGAGAAGGAAAGCTTTTTAAATTTCTTGGTCAGAAAGTAAATGGAGGCTCCAACCAAAAAAAAATCTTGTTCCTGGTGCAAGAAACGCTTGCATCCGGCAAATGAATTTCCTTGTATGTGTGATGGCATCTTTTGTGCCATGCATCGTTATATGGAAGCCCATAAGTGTCCGAAAATCCAGACCAAGGCTCAAGAAGAAAAAGAGTATTTGAAAACTTCACTTGTCAAGGTGGAATTTTCCAAGATGGAGTCTTTGTAAAAAAAAACATTATATACCGCCAAGACATTTTCTCGAAACAATAAAAAATAAAACTATTTAACAACATGATTTTTCATAGCAAAGAAAAAAATCATGTTATCGGGTCGACAGAGTGAAAATATTTACGGTTATACGGGTAAAAAATCGAGTTCGTACAATTTTGTGTCTTCGTCCTCTATCCATGGTAGTTATAAAAAGTCAACAGATCTCAAGCCCAAGCCTGTGACCTTGAAGACAGAAAAGAAGGAAACGACTTCTTCCATTAAAAAGATTCGTTTTGTCTGTGCCCTTGTGTCCGATGAGAGTAGCAACAGTGATGATAGTCGCAAGAACAGTGACAAGGAGCCCTATGAGGAAAATAAATTATGGTTGGAGAATGGTGGGGAAAAGGGTCCAACAGTAATTGATGTATTGAAAGATCATGTACCGGCGGATATCATGCACAAAGTGATTTATTGTGAGCTGGTGGGTAGGACCGAGCCTTTAGAGATGATGCTGATTCCCCATGAGCGGGGTCTGAGTGTACGTGTATCGAGTTTTGATGTGATGATTCGGCTTGATTTTATTGGGGATGATGAGGAGGTGATCACATTGAGTCATCGAGAGGAAAAGGATGCGACCGGATCCAGGGTGATGGAATCCAAATTTAGTTTTGCCAACCCCGAGTATCCTTTCCGTTATGTTTACGAAAAGAATGAATTGGATGATGAGATTTTCCATGATTTTGTGAGCACGCATCTTTCCGAGATCAAGGCGCCCATTATATGCTCCGTCCCCGCCAAGCATACTCAGAAAGAGATTTCCTTCCGTCAGTGGGTGGGTTATATCAAGACCTCGACCATGATGAATTTCAGGGTTGATATATGGGGATGGTATGTGGTGGGATTTTCTGAGGCTTTGGAGGAAGAGGATGTGCCCCAAGGAATGAAGGTTTTTCCTCGCAGTTTCTGGACGTATCATCCCAAGGGAACTCGTATTGAGCATCTCATCCAGTTTCAATAATTCGGATGAAAAATATCCAAGGCAAAAGATTTTGGATTGAAAAAAATTTTTCTTTTTGAAACACTAAAAAAAACATGATTGAAGTATCTATTAGTAAAACTTGTCTACAAACGCTTCCCTGTATACATCGTGTCAGGATTACAATAGATGGTGTATCGAAATCCCTTGAACTCAAAGGGGATGTCATTGCCAAAATGTTTTGGGATTATATGGACCGAGCTGAAAAAATGCATTTCAAACTATACATGCCTGATGATGCTTATGCGACCTATGATGATGATTATGCGACCTATGATGATGATTATGCGACCTATGATGATGATTATGCGAGCTACTTCGGAGGTGGAGGTGGTGGAGGTGGTAATAGCAGTCGTGGTGGTGGAGGTGGTGGAGGTGGTGGAGGTGGTGATACCGGGAGTAAAAATGATGTTATCATTGCCTTGGCGCAATTGGAGATTACAACACCTTCTCAGACGGTTAAGAAACAACAAGTGACCAAGGCTTACAAGAAATTAGCTATGAAATTCCACCCAGATAAATCATCATCGTTTCCACCCGATGTCCGTTTGGCCAATCAGCAACGAATGAAAAAAATCAATAATGCCAGAGATTTCCTCATGGATTTCATTGACAAGCGAGGCTCTTAGCGTTAGTTGAAAATATTTGGAGAGAGTCTAATCTAAAAGGATTGTGCCCTGGCAGATAAAAATAAATTCATGAATTATTTTTATGTCACTTTGTTGATTTTTGTCTTTTGTTTTTGGTTGGAGATTTTTTTCTTGCGTCGTGATGGTGGTCTCACTCGTCTTCCCGCGGAGCGCGTCCACGTAGAGAATATGGTGGTTATGGATCTTGGTGCCGTGGGTTCGTGGTATGAGCCATCAACGGGTGATGACAACAAGAAGAAGATCCTCATGGTGCTGTATGATCGTGAGAAATTGGCAACGTTGCGTATTTTGGATAAAAAAATATTTTCAGATCATCATGTCTTGATGATCTCGGTGTGTCCCACTGCCGATGTTGATGCCGATGAAATTGACAAGCTGTGTGATGCGTATGAATGTATGCTTCGTTACGAGAGATGGGATCGTATTGTGCTTATGGGCATGGGGCGTGGAGCGATGATGGCCTCGGTTCTCTACCGTGCTTGTCAGATAGAATCATTGCGTCTTCCTTCTCTTTTGATTCACATAAATGGGGTGACGTCGATTCATGTACCGTGGTATCAACAGTGGATCTACAAAATCATGATGGGTAAATCGAGTCCCGTGTGGGAGGATGTCTCGGAAAATTATTGTCAATTACAAACGCCTCTGTTGATTTTCCATTCACGGAATAACAAGACGTATCCTTTCATGGATTCCATCATGCTTTTTCGTGATTTGGTCAAAATACGTGGATGTCGACAATGTTTCATGATTCCCTTGTACGGAAATGAAGAGGCGGTGTTGTTATCCAAAGAAAATCAGCGATTGATAGAGACGGCCTTGACGCGATTGTCCTTGTAATTTTGGTACACATATGACTGCTTTTACGGTAGACATCGATAATACACGTTGACCATCTTATCTTTTTCGTAAAGGGCATGCATCTTCAGATCTCCATTCTTGTGATATTGGAAAAACTCGCCCTCGCGTTTTCCTTTCTCGTAACAGGAGGTCTGATATAATCCACCATGATCAAAATAATGACGAGATGGACCTTCCAGATGACCGTCTTGAAAAAAACATTCCTTGCGCAGGATGCCGTTGGGATGATATTCATATCGAGGACCCTGTAATTCATTGTCTTTCCAGAATGATAGCATGCTAAGTCTCCCATTGCTGTAATAATCCAGACGACGACCGTTCAATTTTCCATGAAGGATATACTCGTCGCATTGTTTACTCCCATCTCGTCGATAAAATATATGATGCCCCGTGATGGCATTGTGGCGATATTTGAGACAATGATTCTTGTCTTCGTTCTGCTTGCACCAATAGACAAATTGGTAATGGATATAGGGCAATACCATCTCACGAAAGTGATTATGATAGGTAGGATCCAATTCGTAAATGAAATTTACTATGGATAAAGGAAGCCGATCCCATCGATTCATTCTTTCTTTTTTTTTTTTCATCTTTTTTTACGGTTTTTCAAAAAAGATTCATTTTTTCTTTCCGTGCCCTATCTCGGCGTGTCTACCATCAAAACTTTGAAAAAATCCTCAACAACTATTTTCTTTTTTTTTGGGTTTGTCAATAAAAAAAAAAAACAAAAACTCCAGAGGAGAGCAATCATGATCATTATTCCTTTCTTTGTTAGGTTGTTATCTACTTCAAATTACAAATTTAGGCAGTTGCTTAAACAGATCGGCTACAATCATGGCCTTGGTCTTGGGCACCGGGGGTTTTCTCGGGATCTTGCTGGCCTCCACCAATCCCTGGACAAGAGGAAGGATACTGCCCTGGAGGACCTTGCCACTCTCCACCATACATGAGAGAGACCTGTTCTTAAAATGGCGATGACCACCCGACACAAGGTCTTGGATCTTCTTGTTGCGACGCTTGATCTTGGAATGGATCCTGAACATGAGTTGATTCGGGTTGTTCCCAAGAAGAGACTCCCTCTCCCGGATGTAAGACAGTTCCACCCAAAAAAATCCGATATCCCTCTTCAATTTGTGAAAAAGGAGTTTCTTCTGAATACTGGGCCAGTAGACTTTCTTCTCATGGACCGACTTGTAGTGGGCAGTGTGGACCAGCCAGCGTTCGTACGCGCCAGTGATACGCTTTGCTTCCGGACGTAGCTTCTTTTCCTCGGCGTTGGTGCCATCCGAAAGCCGGTGTTTCAGGAGCCTCTTCCACACCGTGTCGTCCGAACGAATCATCTCATCGGTCTTCTTGCATACCGCGCGAAGGAATACCGGATGACGAACCTTGATCTTCTTGTCCAGAAGAAAGTCTCCGATATGTTCCAGGATCGGAAACTGGTAGACCTCCCCGAGAAGGACCTTCTTGACCAACGACTTTGACGATGCACCACCACCTGTGATAGTCCGCATTACCTGCTTTGTTCGAACCATCCAGTAGTTCTGTTGGTCATAGCGAAAGAAGAAAGAGTTAGGAAATATTACTATAATGTTCCTTATAGTAATGGTGCTCACGGGTCTGGAGAAAAAAGGGTCCGGGCCCTTCAGTTTTTTTTTCGCCACTCTACGATGCGATCCGGATTTCAACGTTTACTCTTCTGTGTTGCCGTTATCAAGAGATGATCGATTCCGGATTCAATATATCCTTTCTTGATCATGTAGGCTGCCTGTTGTCGAAAGAGGAGCATACCCTTGTGGTTCTTCACCCCTTGGCTGTGCATATGTTGCTTGAGTTCATTTTCAGAATTCTCCAGCATCACCATAGGATTTTCCTTGATACGTCCCTTGATTCTCCTCAGCTTGTCCGCCATGTCGTATAAAATCGACCACCCCAGTTTTTCCTTCTCTTGACGCTCGTACTCAATACGCCTCCGATTCATCCTCCTTGCAATTCCTGTGGACATTTTTCTTTTCCTTTTTTTAACCGCTTTTCATTCTTTAGATCCATACAAAAATTGATGAATGGTTTAAGGACTTGTATCTTTTTATATAAATCATGAATTTTGAAGAAGATTCCTTCAGGATTTTGGATACCCTCGTGAAAGAAAAAGAGACACATTATGATTTTTTCAGGATAAAGAAAGATACGTCTTCTTCGATACATAAGAATAGTGGTGTAGCGACGACGACGTCCTCTTGTTCGATTCAACAACAACAGCATCCTGTAGAAGATGTAAACAAAACGTCTTGTGTTCACAAAAATATAATTGTGGAGAATGTTTCGAAGATTTGTACAGATTGTGGTGTGGTAATTGATAAGGATCTGAGTTATGAGAAGGAGTGGCGTTATTATGGCATGATGGATACAAAACATTCTTCGGATCCGAATCGTTGTAATCTGCGAAAGAGTGAAGACAAGTCGATTTTCAAGGATGTTGAGAAACTTGGTTTTAGCGATAAGATTGTTAGTTTTGCGAATACGTTTTACGAGCAGGTCACGCATTCCAAGATTTTTCGTGGGAATACCCGGAAAGGGATTATTTTTGCGTGTATTTTTCATGCCTACAAGTGTTTTGAAAATCCACAGAGTTGTGAACATCTGATGGAGATCTTTGAGATCAATCGCAAGGTAGCTTTGAAAGGACTCAAATACGTGAATTTGAATATTGAAAAGGACAGTCCCTTTCGAGGTTTCCAGATCAACACGGAGCATCTGATTAAAGAAATCATGGTTAAATTCAATGCCACGGAGAAACAGATTGAAGAGGTGCTCAAGATTTACGAGTACATTCAGAATCGATCGGTGCTGTTGAACCGATCGAGGCCACAATCGGTCGCCTGTGGTGTGGTGCGTTATTATACCATCAAGAAGAATCCAGAGATTTCGATTGATTATTTTCGATCGAAAATCCATCTGAGTGAGTTGACCATTAATAAGATTGTCAAAGAAATCAACAGGATCATCCAATGATGATTAATTGCGACGGGAATTATATCGGTCGGGCATGCTGGGTCGTAGGGACTCCATACCGGGTCGTGGAGACTCCATACCGGGTCGTGGAGGCGCGCTGATAAAGGGCATCTCGGGTAAGGAATTGTCGGCCCGAGGCATGTACGAGGGAATGGGGCGCAATGTTCCTTCTTGCTCTCTTTGTTGATCGTGTTGATCGTAAGGATGCATTCTGGATTCATCAGGTGGTGAGGATTCTTCTCCTCCATTGTTTTTCTTCCGGAGGAAGACGATAAGAAGGATGATGATGACGACGACAATGACAGCAAGTGACCATCCGAGAGCTTGCCATTGTTTGGGTGTAAGTGTGTACATTGGTTTTTTTTGGTAAACACAAAAAAAAAAAATAAAAAAAAAAAAGGATGGATTCGTGTCCACTTCTTCATGCGCTTGATCATATCGAAACGTTGCACGATTATCTCCATCCAGGAAATGATGTCATGACTCTTTATGCGGTGAATAAAGATTTTCAATCTCTGATGCGTACGCGTTATCCCATCGTGCGACCGTCTTTGCGAAAATTTGTCAAGCGTTTCATCATGAGTCTGAATTTTCGAGGCCATAAACCGAATTCATGAGAAATCGGAAATGATGGACATCGACATCCCTGTTATCATTATTGCGAATGCGATAATATAGAATCGGTTCATTCTTCTCCATGTTGGAAGTTGCATTGATATCTCCATCGATGAGATATTGCATGTGATATCCCTTGACGGGCTGGAGAGGGATGTGAGCGGATTGTAAAATGCGCGTGATCAGAACATCATCATGAATATTGATCCGTCCCTTTGTTGCCATAAAGGAGGGTAGCAACAACACGCCAACGGCTTCCGGGGATAAGATGATACCCGTTCCGCTAATAAAATCGTTAAAAATCAAAAATCCTCCGGCGTAGGGAAATTTTCGGGGAACGTTTTCTTTCCATTCCAGGACGCGATGCAGATCCCAAAAGGTGGAAAGATTGGTACGTATCAAGAGATCGTACGAATAATTGCTGTCAATATATCGCAAGCCATGGAGAGTCTTATCAAAGATTCCGGGAATAATGGAATCGTGACCACGGACGTAAAGATAATGATTGTCCACGACCTTCACCTCGGTGTCCAGATGAGGATCACATTCAAGGAAAAAATAATTCACAAAGGACGAGAACATGGAATAATAGCGCGTGGCACACTCACGAAACTTGGCGTACTGAGGAACATCACTGCTGGAGATGATAAGAAAGATGATCGGGTGATGAGGAAGAGAATCCGATTTCTGAACTTGTCTTATGATGGGTACCACAGGCACTGGACCACGTCTTGGAGAAATAACTCGTCTATTTTGTCTTTGTCTATGATACATCAACTACTTCTATACTAAATAAAATTTTTTTTATACGTCGTACTTTGTATATTTATCACGACCTGGCCAATCTTCAGAACCCCCCTCAAGCCTATCAATCCTTGCCACATCTTCAAAAATTTCTTCCCATATAGCATCTGTAATATTACGACGTCCCAATCCTTGCGGGTCGTTTTGTTTAATGAGTCTATTCAATCTCTTTTTTACAAATAATATTTCTTTCCTCCGTTGTTCTTGTTTTGCTATCCTTTGTTGTTCTTCTTGTCTTGCTCTCCTCATTTGTTCTTGTAGTGCTTTCCTTCGTCGTTGTTCTTCTTGTCTTGCTCTCCTCATTTGCTCTTGTATTGCTTTCCTTCGTTGTTGTTCTTTTTGTCTTGCTATTCTTTGTTTTCGTTGTTGTTGCGTTTCTTGTTGCATGGGTTCCGCTTGTTCATCCAAAGCCAAGGCATCCAGCGTAAATCGTTGTTGTAGTGTTAATACTTGTTTCATGGGTTGACGCAAGGCTTTGCTCAAAAAAAGAGAAAACAAAATAATGGCATTACGATTACCGACTTCTTTGGCAATATCCAATGCAGTCTTGTCGCCTTGATTCTTATGGCCTAAAAATTCTGCACGCTCCTTCACAGGGATATTCTTTAAGATCGCATGTAGAATCTCGTACATGGAAATAAGTTCGTCTTGGCGTAATGCAAAGAAATGCAGTAGAGTATTTCCCTTGACGTCGGGGGTGGTCAAAAAGTGGTAATCAATTTCAGAAATCGCTTCGACTATTTTTAGGATGGAATTTTTACCCGCATCGATCAAGATATAAAAGAGAGGTCTTCGATTCTTGTCGTTTTCTTCTAATGCCCATTGCAAATTATCCTCCAATAGATATTGGACAAGAATGGGATAATGACGTACCAGTGTCAAGAGATTAAATTGTTGTTTCCCAAGAAAACTAAAACTGTCTGTCAAGAAAAAATCATCGGGTTTCAATAAATCCTTTTCAAGGAGTGCAAGGGCAATTGGTATCCTTTTTTGTTTGGTCGCAACACGAATCAGATCAAATTTCTCTTTTTCTGTCAACACCATATGTTCAATAAATTCAATAGTCTCAAATACACTTTCATCATTTAGAAAGATCATATTGCTCAAGTCAAGATACGACATTGCAATGGAATGATTTTTTTTATTTCTTCTTTATAACAAAAAAAAAAATTTATCATCTTTTCCTCATTGAATGACTCAAGATCCAATTTTGGATGATGGATTCATGGAACTCACGGACCCATTCATGCGTTTTAAGAGTATCACGGAATACATTGCTCAACAGATGAAGCCATTGATATGTTTTACGAGCGGAGAAGATGATGAGATTCAGGTGGCTTGTATCATTGTTCAGTTTGAGTTTATCTGTATTTTTCTGTGCCGATATCTATCCGCGACTATTTTAGAGGGAACAACGGATCCAGAAAAATTCCTTGACATTTTTTTCAAGGGGGGGAGCGTCCTACTACGACATATACAGGATAAAGCTATCCCACTACAATTGTTGGAGGCATTGAAACATCATATTTTAGCACCCTTGGAAAAACGCACCCCTTCCCCACCTTTTTTGACAATACCTCCTCATAGCGTTCCGGAGGTGCTCCCCCAAACCAAGATGTGGCTGGAGGCTTTGATGACCATGGCAATCAACAAAAGGATACCCAAGAAAATGAATCGAATGATTCAATCACTGGAGATCCTTGTGACAAAGACGCGTCAGCATCGACCCTCGTGCTCATCTCTTCTCCGAGACTTGAATGTACTTACGATCGATACCAAGAAATCATCTTGTACCGGTGCACTCCTTCAACCTCGTTGGGAGATATCAAGACATGTATTTCATACTTTTTTTCGCATCGATGCTTGCTTTCCAAGCATTGAAGAGAAGAAAAAGGCATGGAAATCTCGTCACGCCGATATAATCTTCAAGATCATCATTCTCGTTTTTTTTCACATTGAACAGATCTTGCAAATATTTTTCTGGCTGGGTGACGATCATGATCAAAAGAAAGCCATCATGCTTCGGCTTTTTCGAAGGAAAATACAACGTGATTTTTTGTTGCAAAAAATTAATATAGTATTTTATCTGGACGAATTTATTCCACGCGATGTGCTTCCCTTACTCATGGACGATTATTTACACAAAACTCCAAGAGGAGAAAAGGAGATCCGAAAGAAAAAAGATCGACAGGGATCTGAGCTCATCTATAAACAGAATAAAATATATCTGGAGAAGGAACTTTCTGTTTTTGATAAAGGTCAATCCTTCCTCACCTTTTTGTACCGTCAGCAGAAGAAGCACTTGTTCCTGGTCGATGTACAGAATATCTGTCGTGTTTCTTTCCATATGAAGGATAATAAAAAGATTAATGAGTTTTGCAATCGACCGGCGATTCATCGTTATCTGATCCACATTCTTTTTCCCGAAGAGGCGATGCGCACTTTGTATTCTGGCTACTTGTCGAGCAGTTATTGGATCATGGTAAATAAAGGAGACGTGCATGTGAATCGCACGACGAAAGAGATCACCATTCTATCTCACGAGAAGAGCAAGGATCCGAATACTCTTCAAATACGCATCGCGTGTTTTGATCCTGTGACGGAGATGGATTCTTTTTTTTCCATGGGAGGAGATGAAATGGATGATATCTTTATCGTCAAGGTAATTTCTGATCTTCACATCGATAGCCAGAGAATCGGAGTACAAAAATTCCCCTTTAAAAGTATCCACGTTCTATCCCACGATCTATACTCGAATTTTACTGGCTATACCTCTCTTTTAGAATGGAGTGTTCTTCATCATCCATCTCCTCTGGGTAAAAAAGAGCGTATGCTATCTGTATTCGTATCCAACGCAAACGCAACACCACCTCTTATTTCCACGACCGGTAGATCTTTATTATCGCCAGGATTACTACGAGGACAAGGACGAGGATGAGACGAGATCGATCTTGGTTCTTTTGAATCGTCATATTATATCGGGGAAAATCTACCTGGCGGATAATGTGAATAATCTGTTCGGATATTTTTTTATCCATCTGTAATTTTTGTACTTCTGGTACATCAAAATAGATGCTTGGTACAAATTCGACCTCGGATACAAAATATCCACCATCCATATCCCCCTGACAGCAACCAATATCGATCCGTGTCAACAAGCGTTCGACCGGTCGACCAAAAAGCTCCAATCCCGGTAGCGCGTGAAAAACCTTTTTAGCAAACGCCAATAATTTGTCGTAATTTTTTTCCTTGGCGGGATCGATGAGAGTCGCCTTGTACTCGTTAAGGATCGTTCGTACCATGTACACGAATTGATTTCCGATAAAAAAGACACGCCACTCCCCATTAGTCTGCAGGGCCTTGATGTACGGTTGAAAGATACATCCCTCATACAACGACGCGATCCTTTCCAGATATTTGTTAATTTTATACATACGGTCTTTCTCAAAGATTTCAAAATCGATGGATTCTTGACCAAAGATCGGCTTTCCAATAATCTTACCGTCATCGCCTTTGGGAAGCGCGGATAACTTTTCAATAATCTCTTCTCTATCTTCCTTTATTTCCTCCGATTTGACTACCATCATAGGCAATACGGATACATTCTTTTCTTTCAGATATTCATAATACTCGTTCTTGTAATTAATTAGCATCTGAAACGCAGCGGGAGGAAAGATGTTGTCCCGGGAAAAAACATTTTCGATGCGTTGATACTCCTGTTTGCTCAGGACGTGATAGGCCTCGAGCTTGTCAAAAATCAACAGGAAAACCATGCTGCAAGACTGTACCTCTTTGTAGATATTCTTGTCATTCCCCATAATGGGGATAAAATCATACTGTGTGCCATAAATATTCTGGAGATACAAGAGGATAGATATATCGTACGAAACCCAGGATTTATTCTTGTGTTCAATAGTATATTCAGAGGGCACGTTGGTCAACCAGGGCCTTTGTTTCTTATCAATGTCAATAAGTTCTTCTTTGGTAATCTCTTCATCAAAATAGGGAGTGATGATGCATCCGATTCTGATCTTTTTCATAGAAGTGTCTGTGTGATGATTAATTTTAGAAATCATCTACATAATTTTTTTTACACCGATTAAAAATTGCTCTCTTCTTTGTTCCAGGTAATGTAAAGATTTGGTACCAAACAAGAAGCATTTGATAAGGAACTAATTATGTATATCGGGTTATCAACGATCCGTATACAGAAAAAGGTATCTGTTCTCGGAGTTCCTCGAGCACGGATAGAATTGTTTCATGGTGATCGCGATAGCGATCCAGGACACGTGCGCAACATAAATAGAGTTGGAGCTCTTTGTATTTTGTGGTCGCATATCGTATGCCAAATCGATCAACCGCCGTCAAATCCCATAATTGCCGAGCGATACAATCCGGTAGGCTGATAATCTTGCCAACGGTCGCAATCAATGGATCTTGGTCTTGACCATCAGGGGGAGCGGTCAGGGTGGCGTCTCCAGAGGGATGCAACCTCCGCATCGCCTCCAAAAACAATTGTTTCTGATAAGATATTCGTGCGACTCTTCTACGGAATTGATCCGGATCATTCTGAAATAGTTTTTTTTGAGACTCATCTCCACAGGGAATGAAAAGAGGATCGTCGAGCATGACCCATATGTGCAATAATACTATTTGAAGACGACTATTTATAAGAGGATCTGGCAAAAACGCAGTCATCGTCATATTTCCATCATCATCGACTTGGGGATGATAAGGAATACGAGCACCAATAAATTGAACAGTAGCCGCCTTGATTGGATATCGATTTGGGTAACTGAATCGAATATCGAAATAGGGGTTCTCGTCATTATAGTGCATACTATTGGGAGATAAATGCAACCGTACAATCACGTATTGCTCGTCAGTATTGAATTCAAGCACTTGAAACGGAAGATCAAGATCCTTGCTTAAATTTGAAATTTCACGACGCATGACGGCATTTGCCTTTTCCTTTATTTGTATTTGATCCATTTTTTTATAAAAAGGTTGATTAGCGGTTGCTTTTTTTATAAAATTAATAAAAAAAACAAAAAAAAATTGATGGAATAGGAACAATGGATTGTTTAACAAGAAAAAAAAAGAATGAAGTGGCTACCTTTTTTTTCTTTTGCGGCAACGGCATTCCAGGGTCCGTTGTTGATGGACCGTGGACTCTATCACAAGAAATTTGGTGAGGTGTTGTATTTGGATTATTGCTGTGGGATTGGAAACTCGACACGAGAAATGATGGTGTCGGGATCTCGTCACATCGATCTGCTCCGCGTGGTTGGCATCGATCCGAATCCCGTCCATGTTGCTATTGCACGTCGTCTTCACTCTCCTCTGGTGTCTTTTTATCATGGAACGATACCGGAGATGCGCATTCCCAAAGATTCTGTGGACTTGATCCAGATCAAGTGTGCCCTACCTGGTCTTAAAAACAAAGAACGTCATATAGAAGAAATGTATCGCATCCTGAAACCCAAAGGCACTCTTCTCATCATCGAAGAGTGCGAGGAATTTCCTCGTAATAATGATCCCTATCCAAGCATCGTCGACATTTCAAACACAAAGATAACCGATCATTTGCTTCTTGAAGCCATCTTTGATGACATGGTAGACCAATGGATCCATGACGATCTGGAATATCGCGTCTATAAAAAAGTATCGATGGAGGATGAAGAATAATTAAATAATCTTGGAGGAAAGATAGAGAATGAGTTTCAATAATCTAAATACCGATGGTGCCCGTGCCATTTATCTTGCCCTTCTTGGAGGAGGAGATCCACGATTAGGTCCGTATAATTACAAGTATCCCAATGTCGTGGTGACGGGACGATTTCCTGTGGCAGCGCCTGTGCTTCGTAACATTGATGATCTCAAGACATATTGGTTTGGTGGATACACGGGTCTACCAAGGGTAAGTTCCACACCGCTGGGTGTCAACAGTCTTTATAATCGCGCTCCTTACATCGATCAGGGCTCCCTACAAACAAGAGGGATCTAACCACGCCTTCCCAAAAAAATTTTTTTTTTTTTCAAAAAGAAAAATAGAAAGGAGTGGTTTTTTAAAATGGATTCAAAATACCTTCGATATATTCCACAGGTAGACTTACCAACAAATCGTGAAGTGTTTATCCATATTCCGTTCACCTATCAATTCTTACAAAATATACCCAACGACTTTTTGAGAACCCGAATCATTTCCGACTCCTTACTCTATATTATGGACTATTTAAAGGATACGTTCGAAGCAGAATTTAATATTCTTCCAATCGTTCCGTTTTCAAGGAAATTTTCAACAGAATTTATCGGATTCAAAATTTCAGGACCAAGCCAAGTGGTTCAAATTTTAGAAGACTATTTTGCAGATGATGATAATAGCAAAGGAATTCAAGCGATTAAACGACATTTCAAACAAATGTATTTAAAAAAAAAACCAATCTCTTCTTTACAACCTTACCCTCAACTTTTCTTTCCTACACAAATATCAAAATATAACATGTGGACATCACCAACCTCATCCCCAACCCCAACAAAATTTTCAAAACAATGGGATTGAAAAAAATTTTTTTTTTTTTTGGGAGAAAAATAAAATTTTTTATTTTTCATTTTATTGAGAGGAATATACCAATTCCATCATCCATCTCTATATTATTTTTTTACCATTCCTTTTAATAAAGAGGGGATGGATTGCGGTATCTGTTATTACAATTACACTCAGGAAAAGGATATCTTTCCCCTGACTTGTTGTAAAAATAATATCCTCTGTCTTCGATGCGTCCAACTGTTAACAACTCCCTTATGTCCTTTCTGTCGAGCACGGATCCCCGATCTCCCAGAAAAGCCACGTATGGCGATTAGTTATGAAGCCGAGTCCACCCTTACTCCTTCTCCTTCACGTGAATGGAGACCGGCCTCACTACCTCTTTCCGCCACTCTTGATGAAGCCTACATTGATTCCCGTACGATGCGACGACGTCTTCGTCGCCTTCGAAAACTACAGCAACGTGAAGATGACCGTGTTTACAATCGAAATCTAACCCGGGTCATGCGAGAAAGTCGTTCCTCGATGAGAAATGACATTTATCAACAGATCCAGGAAGATCGAGAAATTTTTGAAATGGATCTATAAGAAAGTAAAAGGTTTAAAATTTGAAAATAAATCATTTTTCAATTTTTGTAATCTCTTCCAACACCACCAATTTCTTCTTTTATTACCCAACTATAAAATGATATCTCTTGATGCGGTATTATCCTTAATTACTCGTATATTAACCGGTACAGCGACGCTCTCTCCAAAAAATAAAAAGATCCTTGTCCGATTCTGTGCCACCACCATGGCACCCTTTCTTCCTCCGAGTGGACATCATGTTCTGAAAACCGTCGATATTGTTTTGGTATCAGATACGGACACCTTTCGTGAGGCGGCTCGTTATGATTCAAGAGAACATCGTATCCAGATCAAGAATCCACTGGATGTTCGCAACTCCATTCCTTGGATGATACGATGGGTATTTATCCCCGACTGGGATCTTCATCGATCCGTACGCATGTTCCTCTTGGTGCTTATTCATGAGATGACTCATGCCTGGCAGGCGACGTCCCCTTACTATAAATCTCTTCCATGGTGTCAGATGGAAGCACACGCTAATTATGTCACATTACGTGTCGCGATCAAGACGGGTCTGGAAGACGATTACGAGTTTGGATGGACTCTTTTTGACCGCCTGAAACGATGGAAATTTTTAGCCACACCTTTTTTTTCTTTTTCCATGTTACCGTCCGAAGATGACCTACAACAAATCGAAGAATGTTATCGTCATCTTCCAAGAAATATGATTTAACAAGAAAAAGGCCGTACAAGAAATGAAGAACAGTATCTTTTGCTCTTTAAAAATGGGAGCGATCAGTGCCTTGTATTTCATCCCTGAAATAATGGATCATTCTCGTAATAATATCCTTGTATTTATCTCGAGTTTTTTTATTCAGGCGGTTCATGATGGTGTTTGTCTACTCTTTTTAATTTTGTTCATGAACACGTTGTATCATAAAAATTTTCAGACTTTACTTCATCTGAATCTGTTGCATTGTGTCATCATGATCTGTTTCTGTTATTATAAACGATGCGTGTTGACCTTGTTGTATAATTACATTTTGAATATTGACATGTGTAATCGATATATCCCAATTTGGCAACGGGTCTATAATCGAACTCTTTCCAAGTATTGTATGAATGATTATACAACCACATACCTATGGCTAAATAATCATATCCTACAGTCATCTATGGTTTTGTTCAGTAATTTATATTTACTTTTTGGAAAACGTCACCTGCATTAAAAAAAAAATGAATCCTCTCAAAAAGAATCTTGTTGGAAAAGATTAAGAATAATTATTATGACGAGTACATTATTGGAGCATAAAAACGGTCACGAGCGTGATTCTCGTGTTTCCTTTGATGTCAAGCATCACAAGTACAGCGTTGATGGCATGGACGACTACATCTCCGTGACCACCATCATCAAGGAGTTTTTTCCCAAGTTTGACAGCGATCACATCATCAACAAGATGATGAAGGGGGCCAATTGGAAAGACAGCAAATATTTTGGCATGACCAAGCCGGAGATCCAGAAACTTTGGAGCGACAAGGCGGAAAGCGCTGCCAGTTTGGGCACGCTATTGCACAACACCATCGAGAATCATTACAATGGTGTGAATTTTTCTGTCGATCCTACCATCGAGAAGGGCTTTGCACAGTTTATGGAGTTTGAGAAGCATCGTTTGGCAAATACCGGTCTGGAACCCTATCGCACCGAATGGATCGTGTTTTACGAGGATTTTCACATCGCGGGAAGCATCGATATGGTATTTATCGATCCAAAGACGGGTGATCTTCATATTTATGATTGGAAACGCACAGCCGAGCTCAAGAAATCAAATCCTTATCAATCGGGATTCCCTCCGGTGCATCGTCTCGAGGATTGCAAGTATAATCATTACAGCCTTCAGCTCAACATCTACAAGTTCATCCTGGAGCAGAAATATGGGAAAAAGGTGCAATCCCTGACGCTTGTTGTACTGCATCCCGACAATCAAGAGTTTATTCTGGAACCCGTGCGCGATCTTCAGAAAGAAGTGGGAGAACTCCTCCAATTTGCCGTCGAGAAAAAGTTGTATCTTGCCAAGTGATTGAACCTAACCCATATATACACACTCTGCTCCAGTATATGCACATCCAAGGAGTTCACCATTAGGACCTTTTGCATTATCACAATCGGAAGCGCTATATTTTGAACAATCCACCTGCTCATAATCTTCTTCCTGTTCTTGATACTTGATCAAAATTAGTATACAGAAAACAAGAATGATTATTAAAATTGAAAATAGTAAGAAAGAGAAAATCATTTTTGTTGAATTATTTTATTTTTTTTTCCGATTGAAAAAAAAATTTTTATTGAACTTGACTTAACAAGTATCCTTGTTGATTTCTATTTTTGCCACCTTTTAGCCAATTTTCCATCATTGCGACAACAAATAAATCGTTTCGTTTATAAGAGTCAAAATCGGCATCTCTATGGCGTCGAACTTTTTGCATCATTTCTTGTGACATGAAACCACCGGTGCCCGCAATTCCATCTTCGTGACCACAGAAATTTGCACTATGGGGATTATTATTGCACGCAAGTCCATAATCAATAAGTTTGAGACGACCATCCGTATTGACCATAATATTTGCAGGTTTAATATCTCGATGGACATATCCCGCTTCGTGAAGAAGTCCTACTACAATTTTTAAATGATGTATCCATGCATCTTTAAGTTCTTGAGAATAGTCTGTGCGACGAATTTGATTCAGAGGAATCCAACCATCTTTTGCTGCCAAGTACTGCATATCAAAATAATTTCCCTTTTGGTCGCGTGCCATTTGTTGGTTATAAAGTTGTGGAGTGTAATCGGGTGCAACTCTACGCGCTTGTCGCATGCTTTCCAATTGATATTTTGTATCTTGTTGTCGTTGCTTAGACAAACTTCGTTTACGGACTCTTTTTATTTGCTTTGTATCGGTATCTTTTAATGCAAAAATTACACCCATTGCACCACGGAATAATTGCTGTTGACTCATTTTATTGTAATTATTTTTTGAACAATTCTTATTTTGTAAGAAATTGAATCCGGTCAATGCTCTGCTCTGCTTATGGAATGTTGGAGTAGGTTCGATAGATATAAGATTTGGGTAATTAAAAAAAAAAAAGATTGCTATTCATAGAGCACGTCTTTGAGTTGATCTTTATGTCCTCCTCTGCTACTCCTACTCCCATCGTGGCATCTTATGAAGTGGAGGGTATGATTCTTTATCATTTTCTTGCGCAATTATCTTCCAGCAATCCTCCTTCTCTATTTATTGATTCCTCGTATAAGGAGCCGATTCCTACGGTACAGCAGGAGGTATTGGCGTCTGATATTACCACGATCAAGCTTGGTTTTGCGAATTATTATTTTCGGACACTGCTAACGGCCATTTCATTGGATATCCCTTTTTACGGGTTGTCCGATCAAGAAAATATTGATCTCTTGTCTTTTTTGGATCTATTCCTGCAGTTTTTTACAACGCTGTCAAATACCTTGTCTTATTATGTACAGACCTACCAGGTTCAGGATTATAATATTCTGGATATCTTCAAGGAACTGCAACAGGCGTCTGTGAGTGTGGGAGGAATTGTATCTTCTCTCAAGAAATATATGGCGCTACGAGATGCCGTTGGCAAGGTCATTACCTTGGACGAAAACACGGCATTAAATCAGCTGGTCCTTCAATTTAAATCCGCCATCTCCTCGTTTGATTTTATCGTGGCCTTGCATGGAGGCCCAGGCAGTAATGGTGGTCTTACCAACATTAATAATTCTATTGTCAATTTTGGCTCGGGAACCATCTCAGTGGGTACCTACGGTGGTGCCACAGGTGGCAATGGTAATGGTAATGGTGGTGGTAATCTATCAAGTCGATGCGTACCAAAAGAGGCCAACCCCGGAGTCTTTCAAGGCGCTCTTCTCAACATGTTTCAAACCTTTTATGGGAGTTGTGGACCTTTATTTCTCGCCGATTCCTCCCCTACTGTGCCTTCTCCGACGCCTATCCCCAAGCCCGTTTATACACAGAAAGAAATCATCCATCTATGGTATTCACGACCACTCTCGCTCGTGAAAAGATTACCTTGTTATTCGGGGGGTGATTCCACCTCGAGAAAATCCTGCTCCCCCTCGTTCACCGTCTATTATCCTCGAAATAATCTTTCTTCTCTACGCGAGCTGTTTATCCCCTTGACCGATTATGGCAAATTTTATCTTTTATTGTCCGAAGAATCCTTGTTGGATCCTGAAGCACTGGGATTCCTGCTTCCCGCCGTCGCATGGTCACGACGTGCCAAGTGTGGGGAACAATGGATTGTCATCGCACGGACCAAAATTATGATGGACCGTAAGCCCCTTCCGGTATTAGTTCTGGACGTACGGAGAAACAAGGCCTGATAGGATAGATTTCCACTGGTCTTGGAGAACAGAAATGGTGTCTAAGCATTGCTGAAGTATAGCCAGCATCTGAACATTTTCTATAGAATCGGAATAAAGAAAAGGTCGTTTGCCTGCAATATTGGTCATGAGTGATCTTTGTAGCAAGGGTGGATAGAGTGGAAAATTCGTCTGTAGGGTCTCATAGGTCTTGCAAAAATCGTAGACGGTGGAGGATAAAGATGTCAGAGGGGTGTTGGTATTAGGATCCGGGTATTGTAAAGAATGGGAAGTGAGGGATTGGACTATAAATTGCACAAAATCGGTATAGATATCGATGCTTTGTGGACTAAAATTAATGAGCGTGTTGGCATCCAGATAATTTTGAGTTGTTAATACGGTGTTGCGCATAAAGGTAAACAGGGTCGTCCAATGATCAAAAAAGGGATCCAGCGTGTTACCGCTTTGCCATGAAGAAAGAATGGTAAACTGATCCGTGAATGCGGTCTCGATCGTGATTAATTTCTGGACCAAGGGGAGCAAGGACTGGGCGAGCGTGATCTGAGCCTGTAAAGGTTGTATCAAGGATTGCATTTCCACACAATCCTCCAGCAGTAGTAAAAGTGTATCAGAAGAAAGCTCCGTCCAGGGAAGAAGAATGGATTGCAGATTCGTGTAGAAGGGAGCAAATTGATAATGGATGCGGACGAGATAGGATGCGGTCGTAGTCATGGTGTTTTTAATTCAAGAACGTGCTTTTTTTTTTCAAAATGAAATTTATCTTGTTATAAGATAGATATATATATCGAGAATAAATGTCCGGATCCAGTGTTTTAAACCTCAGCAACCAATGTCTTAACATTGGTTTCCAAAAAATCGCTTCCTCTGTGTTTCTTGCCTACGCGACTCCCATCCGAACCGCCGTCAACGCGACGATGCAAGCCATGGTGTCCGCCGAGACTAACCCTACCTATCCTACCTCGTGGACGACCCTGATCGATTCTTACAACGGCACCAATCTTTACACTACCCTGGAAACCGTGAGCACCAACGCTGCCAGCCTGATCACCGAGGCCAACGCCCTCGCTCAGGTGTACACCCTCGGTAACCAGGCGACCATCACCGCCCAGGGTGACGACAACCTTCTCTACCACCTCAACAGGAGCAACCTCGCCTTCAACCAGCTCGCCGATAGCGTGCAGGACCTTATGGTCGTTTTCGGCTACTCCCTTGTCCAGAACAACGATACCAAGGACACTGGTGACTGGCTCCTCGGTTCTCAAACCAGCAGTCCTACCAGCATTGTGAATCTTGCTGCCGGAGATCAAGAGATCCTTCTCCAACTCGCCGCCAACCTCTCCGTGGCGTTCAACAACATCGCCAACAGTGTCAACACCCAAGTGAACAGCGTCCCCTCCTGGAGCCTCGCCGGTCTTTCCGGTATCCAGGTGTACCTTTCCTATGTCGCCCAACAGGCCACCGAGCAGTCCTCCTACAGCACCACTCTGGAGAGCACCTCCCAGAGACAACGCGAGTCGCTCGCTATCAGTGCGTTCGTCGTGATGCCTTCCCAGTACGACGAGTACCTCGCTGCGCAAACCGCTCTTTTCCAGAGCATGTATCTCTCCGGCGAGTACTTCCAAGACATCTATGAGGGTATCCACGATGCCACCATCTTCGGTACCTCGCCCACCCCCGGCTCCACTCCCACCGGCACCCCCGACCTCACCCCTACCCTGACCTCCAACTAAATTAAGACTCCGCTCTATGAAAAACCATCGCTTTTCATCCTCCCAATCGGTCGTGAAATGATAATGAGCAATTGACTGGTCACACCAAACGTGACCCCAAGATAGAAATGATAATGATTGACGACCACCGCAAGCGCAGATATCACATGACCCGTCACCCATATTGCATCCGCAAGAAGGGGATAATTCATGTTGCGTATTTTTTTGCAATCTTACAATCATTATTTTAGATTTATTTCTTGGGATGTTAAAGATTGTTTGATTAGATCTCTGTATCGTTCTTGACATGCAAGAGCTTGACAAGAGTCCAGAAAGAAGGGTGGGAAACGGGATAATAGGTCGAAGAAGGACTAAAAAAGGTTTGTTGAAGCATAGTTCGTACTGAATCCTCTCCCACTTTGTACAGCGTCATGAGAATGTATAATAAAAACTGTGGGATACGATCATCTCCATAATAGGCCCTCCATTTAGGAATTAATTTTTGAATAATTTCCATAATGCCATATCGTTTTACGTCGGGAAGCGTGATCGATCGAGAACCCTTTTGAATTAGTTGATCGGTAATGGATTCCAAACGAGAATAAAGAGGAAAGGTGCCCAATTGCCGGAGACGTTGAAAGGATTGAACAAACGTTGTCGGGGGAATTCGTAATGTTACTGGAAGATCATGGACTGCATGAGCGTAGGCTTGTTGCGAATGCGCATAACCATGCGCATAATCCCAGAACAATTGTTCTCCGGGTTCAAGATCTTTGGACGCAAGAACCATGATGGTTATCTTTTCGCGTACTTGACCCGTCGAAAATAATGCAAAAATCATGCTCATGGGTGGAAGAATGATGATATTGGACTGCCGAATATCGTGATTCATGAATGACGTGATGGGAAAAAAGAGAGGCAGAATACCCAATTCCGGGACTCCCACCAGTCCATAAATGGAGGTGAATTTTTTACGGACTTGATCCTTGGTCTCTTGGTCTTTGCGCAAAGGAATTCGCGATTCCTGATTTAATTGTACCTGTCGTTGTTGGACCCGAATCTTGATATCATTGGTAGCGTATCGATAAATATCTTGATTCGTCTCCATAAAAAGCAATGTGCCTTTGGGAATGGGAGATTTCACAAAAAGACCACGATCCACCTGGGTTCCATAATCAACTCTGTCGATCACAATCGATGAGTTCATGTAAATCGGAGAATATACATCATAACGTTTTGGACCAGACTTGAAATGACGTTGAATAGTTTTTACAGATCCATGAATCCAATGATCGATGATTCGTCGAGAGTGTTCTTGTTGTTGGGCCTGCATTTTTGTTGAAATAAGAAAAAAAATCGACCTTTTTTTTTAAATGTTTTCTTTTTTTGACAAAAAATACCCATTGTGAAAAAAAATGACAAAAAATTCTCAAGTGAATTGTTGAAAATTTTCCAAAAAAATGGGAAAAAAATGCAAAGAAAAGGAATGTACGGTGAAAAACGCAGTCTTTAATTATCGTGGAAGCAAAGGGGGTATTTATTGCAAAAATCACAAGGTCGATGGTATGATTGATGTCAAACATCCTCCTTGCGAGTATGAAGGGTGTGACACTCGCCCGTTATACAACGAGCGGGGACAAAAGAAAGGACGTTTCTGCGTGGATCACAAGCTCAAAGGCATGATTGATGTAAAACATCCTCCTTGCGAACATGAAGGATGTGACACTCGCCCGTCATACAACCTGCGGGGACAAAAGAAAGGACGGTTTTGCGTGAAGCACAAGATCAATGGCATGATCGATGTTGTGTCTCCAACTTGCGAACATGAAGGATGTGACACTCAACCGGTATACAACCTGCGGGGACAAAAGAAAGGACGCTTCTGCGTGAACCACAAGCTCTATGACATGATTGATGTCCTACATCCTCCTTGCGAGCATGAAGGGTGTGGCACTCAACCGGTATACAACGTTCGGGGACAAAAGAAAGGACG
>Ga0114966_10001002_pt1 | contig 26404 bp, 29 predicted proteins | sample M_130207_XF_Meta_FD_87029 | JGI IMG/M metagenome (GOLD analysis project Ga0114966, IMG submission 87029) | Freshwater microbial communities from Lake Montjoie, Canada to study carbon cycling - M_130207_XF_MetaG | ecosystem: Environmental > Aquatic > Freshwater > Lake | place: Lake Montjoie... | reverse complement strand
CCATATACCGTCACAATCTTTGTTACAAGTTTATTAAGTTTGTTACCATAATCACACGATATACTTTTATAGAATACTTATAATATTTGTTACCATATATCGTCACGTTTTGGTTTACCAATTTGTAATTACGTCATCTATCGTCACAAGTTTATAATTAAGATTAGCACAACTATTTTGTTACCATATATCGTCACAATATGTAATAACCAATTACATGTTTTGTACACACCATCACAAGTTTAGAATTAAAATCAGTCTATCTATTTTGTTACCATGTATCGTCACAAAGCGTAATGTCGGTTTACAGGTTTTGTACACATCGTCACAAGTTTAGAATTAAGGTTATATAAACTATTTGGTTACCATATATCATAACAATTCGTATTTGAGTTTTATAAAAATGTCACTTATCATCACATACATATATTTAAGTTTGATCAAACTATTTTGATACCATATATGATATGATTTATTTTTGTTTTTATGTAATTTATAAACATATAGATTACATAATATTATTTATGTTAATTTTATTATTTCGCATGTAGTTTGGTCCTAATTATTTATTATTATTTTCCTTTTCTCTTATGGGTTGATTCAATTACCTCTGTTTCAATAGTTGATATAATCACATTATCATTTAAGATGTTATCCTTAAATATAAACCCAATAACATCTACATCACCTTTCTTTGTTCTCTCTATATATCTTTCAGTACCCACAATTTTATAAATAATATCTTTAAATATTTCTATTGTTAACGATGTTTCTAGTATATATTCTTTATTTTCTTTTTTAAATTTAGACCATATTTCTGTAGATATTATTTTATTTTCATCGTCGCCGGTATATTCTATCATAGTATTCCACCATTCATGAATCTTAGTGTATTTTTTACATTCATTATTTATAATTTCATTTGAAAAACAAGATAACATATCTATCATATCATTATCCATATTTTTTAAAATATTTAATGATCCATTTACATTCCTTTTCAATTCAGCACCTCTCTCTTGAAGATTTTTAATTTTGTTTTTTATAGTTATCTCTCTCTCTCTGTATTGGTTTAATTCATCATCGTCAACATCAACACTTTTAATCAATTTATGAAACTCATTACAAATTGACCAGACTAATCTTAATGTATTTTGAGGATATTTATTCTCTAATAGATTATTTACAAAAATAATACACTTCATTCCGTTATCTGTCATTATCCATTTATTCATTATAGGAAATCTATTCCATCCAGAAATATCTGTTTCTAATGAAACTAACCATGCGAATTTCATATTATCATTTGTCATTAGGTCCGCCTCGATCTTATCTATTTCCTTCTTATAAACACTAGATGCGTAATTTTTAGAATCTACTAATACATTAAATTCATCAAAAAATAAATGAAAATCGCCCTTGTGACCTTGTTTTGCCTTATTTTCGATTCTATAACCATTAAAATCCTTGAATGTATTTGATAAATATGAGATGATATCTTCCCCTTCCCCACCTTTTTCGCTAGAAGACATGTATTTATTTTTATTTAATAGCTTTTCTGCCTTCTCAAATGCCTCTCGGTTTAGTTGATTCTGTCTATCCTTCTCTACTAATAATAAATCAAATTTCACCTTTGCTTTCTCTACTTCGGTATTAACTAAATTATCCTTTTCCAACACATACACTTTCAATAATCCTTCCGCTTTCTCAACAGCTTCTTTACTTTGTTGAAATTGCCTTTCTTTCTCTAGTAACAATGATTCAAATTTCGATTTGATCTTGTCTAACTCAGTATTATTAGATACATCCACATTTAATAACTTTTCTGCCTTCTCAAATGCCTCTCGGTTTAATTGATTTTGTCTATCCTTCTCTAGTAATAATAATTCGTATTTAGTTTTTGTTTTATCTACCTCGGTATTAATTAATTCTATATTTTCTAACTCACGGACTTTTAATTGGTTTCTCATGGCATCTAACTGTTGTTTCATCATTTCTAATTGTTGATGTGTTTGGTCTATTTGTCCTTCATACATTTTTGATATTTTTTCTTCCATTTTCTTAGATGTTTCTTTTTCTATTATAAGATCCATTTCTATTTTTTCTACTTGTTCTCTCGACTCATTCTTTATTTTATCATAAATCTCTTTTTGTGAAAACCCTGCCACAACTTTTCTACCTTCACTCAAACATTCGCAACCTATTTTTAACATTACATAATTCTCTTCTGGAGAGAAAGAATTGATTATGTCTGGTAAAGTTTTATCCTCTGGTATAGTTATTGGTATTATCTTTATTGACATATACATAAATATAAAAGTTTATTTTTAGATGTTTTACATAATAACAATTATATAATGACCAATGGAAGATATAATATGTAATAAAGAATGATAATTATCAGAAGTCTTTTTACATTCACAAAAACAAAATGCGGTATATATAAATCCATACAAATATAAATACAAAGTTAATAAAAATGCCGCTATTACTCCAAAAGCACATACAGTTTGATAATAAGTATTTATTCTATAAAATTTTTGGAAAAATATATATCCTCCATAAAAAACTATAGAAAATACACTGAGTTGATCTAGTAAATACGTATATGTATTATAATTTGTATGATAAATGAGTGATGTTATTAATAATGTAACAAACAGGAATGAATATAAATAATACTCGTAATAAAACGCTACGATAGAATTTATCACAAATATACAACTTGAATAAACACAACAATTACAATTACTTATAATCATATTGGCAGAACTATCTAATACTGATCTTATGTTATTTTGTCTTTTCATAATATAATTAATTATTTTTTATTTATATTATAATTTATCTACAATCTGCGTCTACCATCTCTCTAACTAATTCATCAAATGTATGTTTCGGAGACCAACCTAATTCAGTTTTTGCCTTTGTACTATCACCTAGCAATTCATCAACTTCTGATGGTCTAAAATATTTTTCAGATATAAATATTAATTCTTTTCCAGTTTTTTCATCATATCCAATTTCGTTTATACCTTCACCTTTCCATTTAATATTAAAATCTTTCATAGCAAAAGACTTTTCAACAAATTCTCTAACACTATGATATTCGTTTGTAGAGAGAATATAATCTTCTGGAGTATCTTTTTGTAACATTAACCACATACCCTCCACGTAATCTTTCGCATGCCCCCAATCTCTTAATGAATTTATATTACCTAGAACCAATTTATCCTGTTTACCATTTATAATATTCCCTAATGCGATTGTTACCTTTCTGGTTACGAAATTATGACCTCTTCTTGGACTCTCATGATTAAACAGAATACCTGAACAAGCAAACATATTATACGATTCCCTATAATTCTTTGTTATCCAATAACTATACAATTTTGCGACTCCGTATGGCGATCTCGGATAAAAAGGCGTTGTTTCTTTTTGAGGAACCTCCACTACCTTTCCAAACATTTCTGATGTGGACGCTTGATAGAATCTGATTTTATCAAAAGAAATTCCACATGTTCTTATTGCCTCTAATAAACGTAAAGTTCCCATAGCATCCACATCACACGTATATTCCGGTAACTCAAATGATATTTTTACATGACTCATCGCACCTAAATTATACACCTCTAATCTTTCCATTTCAGGATACGTATTTTTTATCTCCATTAACACATTTAATAAATTGGAACTATCTGTCAAGTCACCATATCTTAAATTTAATTTATCAAAAATATGATCAATCCGAGTCGTTATTATATTAGACGATCTTCTAACTATACCCCAAACCTTATAACCCTTTTCTAATAATAATTCCGCCAAATAAGAACCATCTTGACCATTTATACCTGTTACAAATGCTACTTTCGACATTTGATAAACATATTAAATACTTTTTAATATAATTATAAACTAATATGTCTTTTGTTTATTTGCTAGTTTCCAGTGACAATTCTACTTATGTAGGCGCAACAGTTGATCTTAACCGCAGACTCCGTCAACATAATAAAGAAATTAAAGGAGGAGCCCATGCTACCGGATCAAAAGTCGATAAAGGAGAAAACTGGGAACGTGCCTGTCATGTCGCAGGATTTCCTGATTGGCCTTCTGCGCTTCAATTTGAATGGCGATGGAAACAAATCTCTCGCAAATTATCTCCTCATTTATTCCCTCTAGAGAGAAGAATGAAAGCTCTCAAACAATTGTTGGCATTAGAAAGACCCACAACAAAAGCGCTTGCCTATTCTGAATGGCCTAGTCCTCCACAGGTCAATTTAGAAACCGAAGATGCTACCAAATATTATAATCTAATTCATTAAAGTGATACCTATTTTTTTTCTATACGAGTTATTACATTGCGCATCTCTCTAATCTCGTCTTCCTGTTTTTGTATAATATTCTTGGCTATTTTTGCCACATTATAGTCACTTGTTTTTTCCAATATTCGGTTACTTGTCAAAAGTGCCATTGAATGATGTTCGATCATTTCCTCTAAATATTGCTTATCATTCACGGCTACTTGTTTTCTATATAAATAAATAAATAACACCAATAAGGATGCCAAAATTACATATGATGTAACGCTTAAAACGTTATACTGATTATCATGCATCATTATTTCTAAAAAGACCATAAATAAACCCATTATAGTTGACATATACACCTTACTTACGTTATTGGTAATATCAAATCTATTATATGTTGTTATCGGACTCATTAAAAAATATTGTATTAAAAAACTACCAATAAACATGAAAACTATGGTATGTGTAATTCTCATTTATATTATCCTATTATTTTAATTGAATTTATTTATTTACGTCTATTTTTCAGTGTTTTATTTTTAGTGCCCTTTTTTACGCCTTTTAATATAAATCTTTTTATATTATCCTTTTGTGCGTATATCATATCAACAATATTCTGAAAATAAGATCTAAACTGCGGACGCATTCTCATTATATCATCTACACATACCCATCGGATTTCTTCCTTTTCAAAAATTTTTGAATTCTTAATCACATCTGGATCCAAGCGTTTTTGTAAAAATCGCTGATTGTTATTATAATAAAATGGAAGCTTTTCATCATATTCAAATGGAAATATATGCATTCTATATGTTTTATGACCTTCATGTTGATGATCTATAATATAGGTGCCGTGTTTTTTCAACATTTTTTTTATATCAGTATCATTACCTAAAAAACCGGTTAATTCTTCCCCAGCTTCGCGAACAGCTGTTTCTAAAAATGATTCGGTGTTATCAGAACCTCCACCAAAATCAGAAAAGCCTGGAGCAGAATCCTCATATTTATTTTCTTTACCAAACAAAAAATATAATTTACTATCATGAATTGTTGTAGGTAATATGCCGGCTCCCATTTATATTAAATAAATAATATTATTTAATTATATGAAGAATAAAACCAGAAAACAAAAAACAAAACTTAAAAAAAATAAAAAACGTAATAAAACTATTCGGCACAATCAGAATATTAGACTCATTCCATCATCCACACCTTTACAAATAAGAAAACTCAGTAATAAAATTGCGAATAATTTATCATCCTATTCACCATCTATAAATAAAGACTTGGTTACATTAAAATCTATTCCTAGAAAAGAACTGTATGACTGTAATATAGTATTAGCGTTTAACTTAAATCAACCATTACAAATTGGAATACCTGGACATATTTACGGTAAAACGTGTTATAATTATAATACACCAGAAGCCAAAAAATTTTTATTGAGAAATTTAGCCGCAGATAAACATATAGATCCTGCCAAAATTATCCCTCCTATACAATCTCAATCAAATTGCTGGTTTAATGCGATGTTTGTCACATTTTTTGTTAGCAACAAAGGACGTAAATTTTTCCATTTTTTGCGTCAATTAATGATTGAGGGCAAACAAAAAGATGGTCAAGTTATTCCTGAAAATATTAGAAACGCGTTTGCGCTACTTAACTTTGGTATTGACGCATGCTTAACAGGAAATAAATTTGCCTACGAGTTTAATACAAATAGTGTAATACATCAATTATATAAAAGTATTCCTGAATCTTATAAAGCAAAATATCCTTATATTGTTGATATTGATCAAGCAGGGAACCCATTGATGTATTATATTAATATCATCAACTATCTTAATAATGGATCAATCAATTTATTATTTATTAGAAATGCCGATAGTACATGGAAGGACAAGGTTATTGCGGATGTAAATAAAATGACGCATTTACCCCATATTATTGTTTTAGAGGTGTATGATGATAAAGCGAGTGAATTCAATAAAAAACCAGTAACATTTACCGTAAATGAAGGTAGATATTCCATCGATAGTGCGGTTATTAGAGATGTATCGAAACAACATTTTTGCGCGACAATTACTTGTGAAGGCAGAGAAATGGGGTATGATGGTATGAGTTTTCATCGTCTCGTGCCTTTAGAATGGAAACATAAAATGAATTCTGATTCGAATTGGAAATTTGAAGGAACCAATAATTCAAATGGTACGCCGTTAGAATGGAATTTTATGAAAAGTTATCAGCTCTTGATGTATTATCGTATTTAAAATATAAATGATGTCTATAATTTAAATTAAATTAAAGTGTATGTTTCAGGGTTTGAGTATAAGAGAAACGGATTAAAATTTTGATTTGTATTGCCGGTTACTTTTATTGTGTAGACACCTGATGGCGCGTTTATTGGAATAACAAAGGAAATATTTAAAGAACTAAAAAAATTTACGGATATATTTCTATAAGGCCCAAAATCAACACTCGTTGTTCCATATGGAAAAAAATTATTGCCTACAATATTTACAATGGTGTATACACCAGAAGATGAGGTATACATTGATAAACCATAAATTTGGGGTGTCAAATTAGGCAAAAACCCTTTAAATTTTCTACATTTTGATACTAGTGTATTTATATATTTTTCTTGTGAAACCAATGGATTTGACATTATTATATTCTCATAATATTTTTATATTAAATAAAATTGAAATTAAATACTTATGTTAAATTAGAAACATACTTATAAATGACAGATACTACAAGTCAACATAAAACATATACATCAAATAACATGTATGAAAAATATTCACATGAATCGTTAAAAGAAAAAATGAATAACAATATTCATCAAATAGCCAATAAATTTAATAATATAAAATTTCATATGAATAATGTGTCGTGTTTATTAGATAAAAACTTTTATTATGATAACGATGTCTTAAAATATTGTTTAAACCATAACTTTGATGATCTAGAATTTATTGAAGAGCAATTTGATGAGATTTTTCATAAATATAATTATATAAAGTGTTATTTAAATGAAGCAAGAAAAATGAAATGTTTGATCAATAATAATAACCGCGATGTAAAAGAAGAAGATAAACCATGCGAATAATAATAACAAAATAATAATAATAACAAAATAATAATAATATCAAAATAATATTATTATGTAACAAATAATAGTATCTATATAATATAGATGGGTTTTTTAAATCTTTTTTTTATTTTTTCCCTACTAGGATTAGTCAAAACCTCGAATATATATGATTCAACGCAATTATTAAATGGTGTATGGTTAAGCGGTGCGGCTTATTGTGGAAAAGATAATTACAAGACTATGAAAGTTGGAGGCCCTGCTACCGGATTTGTTTATCACGACACTTTACATGACTCGAAAACAGACATTCAAGGATATACTGGCATTTTATCATCTTCAAAAACGATTTATGTTGTATTAAGAGGTTCCTCATCATTAATGAATTGGTTGGATGATTTTGAAGTGAGACAAGTTTCATATAACAGCTATCCGGAGTGTAAATGTAAAGTTCATAATGGATTTTATCGTTCGTCAATGGGTATTACAAACAAAACACTCGATTCTGTAAATACCCTTCGAAAAAAATATCCTTCCTATTCGGTGGTTGTAACAGGTCACTCATATGGTGCCGCCGTTGGGCAACTATTGGCAATGGAACTGGAAAAATCTGGCGTAACTGTAGAATTATATAATTACGGTCAGCCTCGCGTAGGAGATGATAAATATGCGGATTTTGTGAATACAAAAATAAAAGACCTTTGGAGAACTACACACAATAAAGATATTGTTCCACATGTTCCACCAATGGATGTTTTTGGTTATAAACACTCTTGTAGAGAGATTTTTGAAGATTCCACTGGGAAATTAACGATATGTAGCGAAGTGGATTGTGAAGACCCAAAATGTTCTGATCAGTTCAAATTATATCAAACAAATGGTGACGATCATACATACTATTTAAAACACGCCGTCTCTTGTGAAGCAAGTGTTATTTAATTTTATTATATTTATGTTTATGTTTATAAAGGTCCATTATCGTCCTTTTTCTCTCTAATAGTGCCTTTTATTTGCTGTTGTGCCATATAATACATTATATAGGCAAATAATGTTCCACAAATAGCTCCTACAAGTACTTGTAAAAATGTATGTTCCTTCATTTGTACACGCTGATACATTGTTATTACAGATAATGCCAAATATACAACTAATATATTTATTTTTTTTATTGAAAGAAAAACATAAATGGTTGAAAAGAGAGAAGATTGCGCATGTCCAGAAGGCATGCCAAAAATATCATGCGGTATATTATCTTTAAATACAAACAAACTCCCATTTTGTAATGCTAAATTAAATTGTTTAAGATCTTCCGATGGTCTGGGATGTTTAAAAATACCCTTAAGAATTAAATTTAATATTGAATTCATAAAAATACCAACCGTATAATAAAAAAATAGGTTTGCGGTTGACCATAATAAATAAAACGAATAAAACATTAAAATAATTGGACCATATTTACCTGTCTCATTCAATAATTCATATATAATATCCATATATACTCTAATACTATTTAAAAATGGACTACAAATCATTTAATATTGGTATAAGCAAGTACAAATTAATGTTACACACCAATCCGTACTATTCAAATTTACAACGATCCCTTTATCATCTAACAATTTAACACACATTCTATCTATATTGACTGGCCCAAAATATGTTCTAATATTGTCTTGTAATGAACCGCTAAATTCAACAAGTAATGTACCAGTGCTTGTGGAGGGTTTAAATGGAATAACTGCCAAAATGTCCGCACTCGTTGGCGCTTTTGATAAATAATTGGTATTATTATTTCTATTTCTATTTATTTCATTAATAGTGTATAATTGCGATTGCGTTAATGTCCTTGGAGCGCTTGGTAAAACAATCTGAGTGGGAGAATAGGATGATTCATATTTACCAGCAAGCAATAATCCATTTGAAGTAGTTGATGTTTGATTTGTAAATAACGACTGTATATTTGACTCTGTAATAAGTTGTTGTAAATTGCTGTTTTGTGGAGAAGCCGGTAAACAGGTATATGGTATATCAGACGAATAATAACTCGGCATTTTTAAAGTATTTGATAATTGTGTTATAGAAACTAGGCTATTATTTACATGATTTTGATTAAAATCATCTATCACCAATATCAAATATTTGGTTCCATTTAGATCTAATACACCAGAACCTATATTACCACTGGCATCTACATTTATATATGGCACACGAAATCCCATAATCCATCCTAAGGTACTGTTCAAATAATGACTCGATTTGGCATAACAATTTGTATTACATTGAAGAACTCCTGTAAAATCAAAAAATGTAATTATTGTAGAGGTATTTACTGTAAATGATACTATAATATCATCTATTGTTTTTCCGGTAAATGACGCACCATTTAAGTATATAGTTATTTTACCATTATTAGAATTATATTTTACTGGACCATTTGGCGGATAAGCTGAAAAACCAGAAGTATTAAATGCCAAGGTTAACGCTGTTATAAATTCCGCAGGTGAATAATTACCAGGAGGCACTGATATTGCTACAGTGTTGCCACTTCCATCAATAATCCACAAGCATGTATTACCATAAGCGGAATCAATTGTATAAAAATTATATGGTATTTGATATGAATACAACGATAAACTAATCACATCTTTTAATGTATCTGATAAATCTAATGTATAATCTGTAGATGTAGACTCTATTCCGGACGTGTATTGTCTAAATTGACTATCTAAATTAACAAAACGCGTAATTGTATTTTTCAGATTGGGATTTAAAGAATCTTGTTTCACCGGTAATTGATAGGTATCTGTTGTTGCTATTTGATCTCTCTTCATATTAACATGCTGATTTCCGAAAACCTGGACCTTTTGTTTACGATCCGTTATTTTATCCTGTTGATTTTTATCACTTTGTGATAATGCTTCATTTTGATACCAATCTGTAATCTGTTTATCGCCGGCAGGATAAATTGCCTCTTTTGACATATTACCAAAAGATTCTACTACAATTTTATTCACTTTATTTTCATCCTCTGAATTGTCGATTAACCCTTGAGCATACTGTAATAATTGACTTTGTATATCTTTAAAAAAAACAGATATTTGTGGGTTCGTTTTCTTAAATTTATCAATGAACTTATTTGTCTTTGTAAGAATCTCATTAGGCGTCATTTCGTCTATTTCTGATATAGCCATTAATTCTGAAAGTGTATAATTAGAAATATTTGTGTCAAAACTAGAGGTCATTTGATTTATACTAAGATTGTTTTTAATTTAAAACTACTTTAAAATAGTTCTTTATTTTTAGTGCCATTTTTTCAGTGTATTTTATTTGATTATATTTTTTTAAAAATTAGATTATGTTAGATTATTTCAACACTAGGTTCTTCTTTTCCTATGCTTCTATCATAATAATCAATAAACATACTTCTAATATCATTTTTCATATGTAAACCTTGACATTTTTCGTGATTTAATAGTTTTTCCGTAATTGTTGTAAAACCAGACCCTCGTTTTAAATGTGTGTACCCTTTAAATAATATATAATCTAATGCGTTCACTAGCATTTCATTATATCGAATTAATGTATCACGATCTATATGATAATCACTTTTATAAACATAGCGATTATAATTACCATCATCATAAATCTTATAATATTTATCTAAAAATGCCTTATTTCTTATAAGACCTATTCCCTCTATTCGATTCTTATTATTATTCATTTCAACCACAAATACCATCGAATCATATAATATTTTTGGCGACATTTCTTGAGGAGAACCATAAATACATCCCTTTATTCCATGTGTAAACCGATACTGAATATTTTCTTCCCAGGTGATATTTGTAAATCTAGTTGATACAATCGTGAACATATTAGATGCGTTTATCTGAAGAATGTTTTTTTTATTCAATTTTAAAATGTTTGCCATTTTATTTATACAGATAAAACGTGACGCAATTTATCAGACATAATTTTATATCTATCATTAGATAAGCTTTTTTCTAGATTGCTCCACGGCGTACACGATTGAAACGCATCTATACCTTGTTCACAAAAGGAATTAAGAAGCGCTGGACTAAACCCTGACATCATAGATGTATTCTGTTGATTTGACACCGTTGGAAACCCAGATGTAGATCTAAAATTCCAAAATAAAATATGCGGAGGCTTGTATGGTTTCCCATGAACACGAATACCGGTTTCCGCATATTTATCACGGATTGTATCATATAAGGTTTTTTTATCCGATCTATCCGCCTCGTCCATTTGCATATCTGATAAAATAACCAATATTAAATCTTGAACATCTTCCGGCGCCATGTTATTTTCAATCATTGCGTCCAAAATTAGATCCAATGCGGCGTAAAAATTTGTATTTTGACCAGCGTCAGCCGACCTAAGTAGATCTACTTGAGAAACAAAATCATTACATGTGTCTAGATTTACCCATTTCGGTTCACTACTAAACGTTAATACACGCTTTCCTAGCTTCGATTTTTCAGCGATTCTGACGCCTAAAGCAAAAGCCGCATATATTGGGTCTCCTTCCATAGAACCAGAAGAGTCTACCATTGCGAGCATATTTTCTAATGATCCAGTTAAAGTCGAATTATCCCTCCATTGTGAATTTAAAAGATCTATTAATGGTTGTTTTTCTTGAGGTGAAAGTTCATTGTCTTCATCTAACAAATGTAAGGCTTGTTTTGTAAAATCATTCATTCCAACACGCTTACCTTTCATCTCAATTTCACCTCGCACGGCTTTTTGAATATGGTCCTTAAATTTTTCTGCGCAAATTATCCTATCTGAATTTGTAGGATGTCTAATTCCACCCTTATTATTTACATTTAAAAATGCCTTTTTTTGTTTTGATAATGAGATAGATGTAACTGTCTCGAAATCAATCGTCGTCCATTTTTGTTCACATTGTTTAATTTGTAATGTATCAATTTTTCTATTCAATAAAGACAATAATTTACGATATTCCGTCTTACATTTTAAAATAGCCTTATCATGTGAGCTGTCATTATAGGTTGTTCTCATGTATTCTTGAAAATAATCAGCTGCCAAATGTTCAAATAACCAACCAAATGTGGATTTCTCCCTTGGTGCCCATTTTGCGGCTAAAGAAATATCAGCAATATTTGAATTTAGATTTGTATCATCCAATTTCAATCTTTCGTTAATTAGCTGAATAGAATATTGAATTAATGGGTGATATTGAATGAATGGATGAGTAATTGATGCTCCATTGTTTTTACAATATTCGCAAAAATATTTTATATCCTTCCATGATCCATATTGATGATCCTTTTTCAGGTCAACAAAACATTTTAGAGCAAACATAGCCAGCTCTGGATAATAATCATACCAAGTATAAATCATCATATATGACAATGTATACTCTCCCTTTCCGTCTATAATATCACGCGTATGACCTATCATCTTGTACAACATCGATAAATACGCCATGCGCTCTTCTGGAATAAATTTATTTTCGTATTTTAAAGAAGTCAAGAGTTCCTTCAATATTTTTTGAATATTTTTTACACCAACTTCATCTGTTCTAGTTGTCTGAAAACTGAATTGTAACAGTTTCTCTCTAATATTATTAGACCAACCGTTTTCAACATGTCCATTTTCACCGATTTGCTTGGGAGTATGATTATCGAGAGCTGTTATTAGTGCTGCCATGTTTAATGATAATATTATTCAATTTTAATCTTTATATTGTTTACGTATAGTTCTTTTATGCGACGATCGCGAGTTTAAATATATTCGCCGCGTGACGTTATTCGATGTCAGTTTATTGGAAGTATTTGGTTTTTCATAAAAAATAAAAAACAGATCATTTAAATCTTGAAACATGTGGATTGATTTCTCAAATGTAATAGCATCTATATTTTTAATTGTTGTTAAAAATCGGTTGTCCGGTATATCCTTGTTTTTATTTGTAGGTTCTTCTGTAATAAAATGTTTAATATCGTCAGAATCTAAGGTAATATTATATTTTAAAATTGACAATATTGAATATTGACGATCTCCATCAGTTGTATTTCTTTTAAGCATTCCAAGTATTTGCTCTCTAGTAATGTAATTAGGGGTTGTCATTAAAAAGGGTTCTTGTTTTATTTTGTCTATAACATTTTCATTATTAATATAAATATAATGTAAATTGACATAATATAAATCTTCCTTGTAAAATTCTTGGTATAAATTATCTGTTTTTTCAAAATTACTTATCCAGTCATCATTTAATTCTAAAGACATAATGTATTATAAATTATTTATATAATACATTACATTATTTAACTTATTCTTTATTCTCTAATATTCTCTAATATTTTCTAACATTCGCTATATTTATCATTTCCCAATAACATTCCATATTCATGTTCATATTCAGACTCGGCTGCTTCTAATTTACTCAATCGGTCCATTTCTTCCTTTTCTAATAGTTCGTCTAATTTATCAAAATATTCATAATCATAATTAGGATATATAAACATGTTTTCATATTCGGCTTCTCCCCATGAATGAATATATTCGTTTGTGCGTGTTTTATACAAATGTATGAATGATTGTATACTATCATATGATGTTAATTCATATTCTTCCTTATCTAATATAGTGGTTTTACCATATAAAGTAACTCGTTCGTTTGTGGTTTTATTGTATTTAAAAACCGCCCATCCTGGTTCCACAAATTCTTCCGGATCTATTTCCTTAACAATGATAACCGTTTTCGTTTTTTCAGCAAAACTAGGAATATTCGCCTTTTTTACATTCGTTTCTTGCGCCGGCTGTAGAACTAATTCTGGAAAATTATCTTTATGTAATGCTTTTTCCCTCTCTTTATTTTTAGTATATTCATCTTGTTTTGTCTGTATACGTTGATCATTTTCTCTTATTTTATTATGCGTGAAAAAAATATTTTGGCTTTTATATTCAGGCCTATTTTGGAGGGGAATAGAGGAGATCTTAGGCGAATGATTTGGTTCCTTATCTCTATTTTGTTTCTCTCTATTTTGTTTCTCTGTATCTTCAAACGGTTTATCATCTTTCTGCTTAGATTCATTGTTATCCTCTATTAGAGAGGCAAATCTAGAATTTGTTTTAAAATTATGGCTCATTTCAAACTATTATAGTAGCTTATATTTATATATTACATATACGGTACTATTTAAATACATTACAAATAATATAATCGTAATATAATTGTAATATAGTTATTTGTATTCAAATAATTTAAAGAAATAATATTATTTATTATTATCTCCTAACAGCAATTTATAGACTTAGCCTTGCTTCTGAAAATTAAACCCTTTATATACACAATACAGGAGGTCGTATAATCGTATTATATTTTTTTAATTTATAATAATAAATTAAAAAAAGTTTATATATTATTTTTACTATTTATTTTTACTATTTATTTTTTCTATTTCATTTTTCTATAATATTCAAATACTTTAAATATCATCTACATTTACATCTTCCTCGTCTGCTTTACGATCCAGATCAATTCCTTTTTTACCAAGTAATTTTGACTGGATTAATTCTTGATATTCTTCCTCATTTCCATCAGTAAATTCAAATGTATGATCTTTTGCGTCATTGTTTGAATTAATATTATCGTTCGCAATAAACGACGACCAATTTACAGTGGTTACCGTTGTTTTTAATCGTTCCTTATCCATATTACTATATACTTCCAAAAGATCACAATTTTGTAATTTACTATCCTTCTGTGTTTCCCACTCTCTCAGCCCAACAAGTAACCAGGATCCAGTTGCTATCAGATTATCTCGTTTACTGCGACCTCTAAATTTACCACGAATATGACATAATAATAGTTTTCCAGTACTATCTGAAATATGACACATTCCATTTCCTAATGTTTTTGTAACTTGTGCGTAAATTTCACATTCATCTTCCGAAATACGCAATTTTGTTGATGGTTTACTCGTTACAAATTTACGAGCTTGACCTTTCGTTTTATTACCTCCGGCATTTTTCACCATTTTTACTTATTAAATTATCACTTATTTAAAACAATATATTTGTTTCAATTTTTTTATATAATACACACTCACTCCCTGACATCTATTCATCAAACACAATATTTTATCCACAATAATTACATATTTTAAGTCGCAATAATCGTTGTTTTGGGATATGATCCAATCGGATCATACAATGTAACAGTCTGTAAAACAAAGGCAAAATCAGCACCATTTAAATTTATAATCTCGCCATTTTTATTTACCATTTTTATAGATATTTTTTGAATATTAATAGGAGCCAAATATTTTCTTGTTTTAACTATAAAATTTGCCCCATCGCTCAAGGTGGATGTAAATGTAGGACTTGTGAGTGGAATAATACCTAATATATTTTGATTAATTAATCCGTTTGGTAAAATACCAACATTATTCTTAGCTTGTGATCCACCATAATCTTCCAAACAAAAATATATATAATTATCATATCGTGAATTAAATACGGATTCTGAAGTATAGGATTTACTACCTGCATATACCGGTTTTCTATATCCTATTAAATAACCCATTGTATTAATTAATGTTGAGGGTGATAGTGTTTGTTTCGCATCATTATAATCTATTTTAAATCCTGATGTAAACTCAGAGTTTTTACACATAAAATCCGCAAACTGATTATTATTTTTGAGAATATTCATTGTAAATGTATTTGTCGTATTTGATATTGTTGTAAAACGAGTATAATCACTAATGGTTACCTTAAATCTATTTGGATAACTGCCTAATATTTGCGTATTTATAGCTGTTTCTAATATTAGTGGATACTGAAGATAATCATAATTTCCATCTGGTATAGTGACTATACCATTTAATCCGGTACCATCTTCATAAATATATATCTCATTTGTATTTCGACTTGATTCAAAAGCTAAAAATGTGTATGGCACTTGAACCGCTGATAAAGTCATTGCTGCTATATTTTTTAATTTAATTGGTAATGTAAAACTGCAGTTGCTGGGTATGGAAGAAAAATAATCATCTCTAAATTGTGTATTGAATAAGTAATTTGTATTTATTGTAATATTGTTATAACTATTCACATAATTACTTTTTATAGATTGTCTTTCTAAAGCAGGATGATTTCCTAATGGATTAAGAATTTTTCCAATATTATTAATTGTTGGAACTTCAATAGGTGTCGCATTATTATTATTGTTATTAGTCACAGCATTATTCGCCGTACTAAATTTACCCCCTAATAATGCTTTGGCAGTTTTTATAAATTCTATTATTTCATATTTATAACTTGTGCTATATATTTTGTCATCCGTGGACAATACATTGATAGTTATGTCTCTCTCTTTCTGATATAATTCGTCATTTGTATAATTTTTATTTAATTTAAAAAAAAGTATCAAATCACCTATCGTATAATTATTTATATCTAAATCTAAATCTGAATCTTTATTTGACTCGGAATTTGCTTTTTTATTTGTATTCGTATTTATATTTATATGGGAACTCATATATTATAATATTTTTAAAAAAAAAATATTTTATTCGCATTATTTATCTATCATAAAATTCTAATATTTTATTTTTTCTATATCTCTAATATACTCCTCTTCAATATCTACTATGCCATTCTTGTTATGCTCTTTATAAAACTCTAACCAACTCCTTTTTTTTTGAATTATTTGGATTGTTTTATTTTGAACTTCTGTTTTTTGTTCATCTGGCTCTAATCCAAAATTTTCATAAAAATCCTCCAAATCATTATCTGAGTTGAATATTATTTCTTTTTTAGGTATATCAATCATTCCATTATATTTTTGTATTCTATCTTTCCATACTGGTGAAAAGGATGCGTAAAATAACCAATTGTTTTTATATGCGTCCACGATGTTACAATTGTCACGGCTTAAATGAAATAATGATAAATAATCTCCATTATCAATATAGTATATAGTCGCAACTGGGAGTATTTTATATGCTGGGCATAATTTTTCAGATATAATTGTTTCATACATGACTACTTCTTCGTCATCAATATGTACATATAAATTTTTACCCATTGATCTATTTTTTACGGCACTATAATAATGAATGATTCTTGATAATAATATAACTCTCGCGTTCAACAACGTATTGCGACGCATTATTTTTTTAAAATGTTGGATTGAGTTTTTTAAATCAATATTTTTTACTCGTTTCCCTACAAAATATTCATCTATAACGGCGCATGTATTTAGTAAATGTTTATCTTGAATATCTTGTATAATGAATGAAGCTAACATTATATAATCTTCATTTTCTAATAAATCAATCAATTCCTTTTTTAAACATGTCAAATTACCAGATAATGTATATTCTAAAATATATCCTTTATCTATATCTATTTTGTGTATTATATTTCTCAACATAAATACATCCATGGTATGCGGACGTATCATAAAATTATTTACAATAGAGCATATTATTTTTTCATCATTTTTTAACTTACAATTGAATTTATTTATTAAATATTTTTCAAATGATGGATTAAGTGTAGCATAAAAATCGTAATATATTTTCCATAAAAACTCTATTAATTCTTCTATAAAACCAGAATAATATAGCTCATATGTCCAAAATATGGCTTCCTCCTTTTTATTTAATATAGCAACAAGTAGCGCCATTTTTACCTCCTCCTTTTCATACAAATAACGCGTAAACTGGAGTTCCATATTACTTTTATTACTTTATTACTTGTTTTATATATTTTAATTATTCGTTTTTCATTTATTCATGGTTTATTTATTCATATTTAAAATATATAAAACTTATTCAATTTTTATTTTTATCTCAATTTATATTATAATGACTGCTTGGAACGACTTTGTAAAAAAAATTTATCATGAGGGTCATGATAGTGATCCTAGTTACCAATTTAAACAAGCCTTAAAGGATGCTAGTAGTCGAAAGAGTGAAATGGGATCTATGGATCTTGCGGCTGGTGTGAAGAAGTCGAAAAAATCCATGAAAAAATCCATGAAAAAATCTATGAAAAAATCCAAGAAAAGACGTACTCGTAAACAACGAAAGCATTAAAGGTTTAATATATCGCTTGCGTCAAAATATGTCTAGTATTATGCGACTCAACATCATTCACGTCTAATTTACTATTTGTATTCGCTTTATTGTAATAATACACCCTTGGAATAACGAAGGAAACGATTGCTCCGGATAAAAATACGAAAATTACAACTGCTGTCATTTCACCTGGGGTTAACTTATATGTAAACACATTATTAGAACCGGTTTCATTGGTTTCATTTGTTTCATTTGTAGTTGATGTTGATTGAGGCTCCGGTGAATAAGTAAGACTTTTCAAACCTAACCCTGGTTGTTCGTCTGACAGTGAAACCAAAATTGGATACACCACTTTGGCGATTGTAACTATTTCTTTATATCTGTTATATATATTCTCAATTGTATGAAAAACATGCGTAATAGAATGCCACCATCCATCCATATTTGACTGCGTAAGTGGTAAGGTGACTGGAATAGACCATGCTCGATATACCTGAACATATACTTTAGGTACACTTGTAGTATCTAGCGCTCTACGCACGGTATTAGTATCTTCTATATCGCCAGAGGGTGACGCGCCTATGTCACCAAGAGAAACAATAATAGTGACCACGTTAGTGCGACTATGTTTATTATCGACATGAGCAAAATGCCACATTTGGTAAAAAAAATTGCCATCATGAGTATCTTTAAATACCTGCGATACTGTTCCAGTTGGAACAAAAGAATCTAACCCACCAATTATACCGGTTTTTATATCGATGGATCTTACATCAGATACCGGACTATTTACGGTAAGATAATCCGTAGGAAGAAAAAGGGTAGATGAATTCATCAAATAATTCTTCTGCGGACCTTGACTAAAGACCTTTTCTACAAATGATTGACATGTTGCTAAAAAACTAATAAACAAAAATGCCTTTAAAAAATACATCATTTTATATAATAATAATATTATATAAAACTCTAAATTGATTTGCTTTATATGATTTTTCTCGATTTTTTTATGATTTTTATAGTTAAACCATATATTTTACTAATTTGAAAGATATTCGTGTAATTTATCCATTTTCTCATTCGGAATGTTGCTTATAAATTTCCAATCTGTAAATTCATCGTATAATCTCTCATATTTTAATTTCGTATCCTTTAATTGTTCTCTCTTCAAAGGATCCGGATCTATATTTTTTGTTAATATATTTATAAATTTACTCATAAATGTACCTTTCAGAGAGAAAACTCTAGAAACATTTCCAACTATATGTAAATACAAAATACTTAAACTATAATTATCCCATGTAGAATGATATTGTAATATATCATTAATAATCACACTTTTTGTCTTGTTTATATATTTCGTCAAAAAATCAATACATGCGGTTTTATATACTTCTTTATAACTTTGAGAGAAAAGACTCAAAATAGTCATATTTTTCATGTAATTTTCACAAATGAGATCTATGAATGAATATGTGATGGTTTCTTCTTTATTCTGTATTAAATAAAATAATACATGTATCTCAAGCGGTTTATTTGTAAAATCTCTTATTTTCGTTATAATATTCGAAATATATGACTCATCTAACCGTTTAATCTGTAAGCTATTTTGAAAATTTTTTAATATGGGTTTATAATTGTCATTAAAAACAATGTTTTCCGCATATAAATCAAAAAAATGGACGTTTATATCGGTTAAAAATAGTAAACTATTTAATAAATAGGAATATGAATCTAATGTATGAAAAATAAATAATTTGGGATTTGGTAAATGAAACAAAAAAACATTGAAATCTATGACATTTTCATCATTATATTCACATAATATACACTTGTCGGTATTTGACGTATTTACGATATCTATCACTTTTTCGGTTATTTGACCAGTTTTTATAAAATTATACTCTTTGATGATATTGAATTTATTTGTATAATAGGGAATTTTCGTTATACTTTTTGAAATATGTATCTCATTTATTGAAAAAAAATCATAATTCTTGATTTTTGTACTCTTTTTACCAGTATTGTTATTATTGTTATTATTGTTTATGTTTGTTATAATGTGAGATTCTATCAATTCTATGTTAATATTTGTATTCATTATTTATTCAATATATTTTACTTTATTGGATTTACTTTATTGTATTGTATTGTTAATTTTATTGTTTTTATTGTTATTTATTATCATAAAGTATCTATTTTTATATGTTTTTTTGATCTTAGTTTTGATTTCAATGGAATTGTTTAAACCATTCTTACATAACATATTTACCTCTTCCTGTAATATTTCAATATTATCCTTACAATATTTATCAAAACCATCCGATGGTTTATATTCTTCTGAATTTATATTCTGTTTAATGTGCTCGTCCATTGAATCTAATAAATCTTTCTGAGCACCCACATATGTCCGGCGTGCCTGGGGTGCTCTTTTTTCAGTGCTCTTTTTTCTAAAATAATATCTACCGCTTTTAAACATTTTATCTAAAATATCACCATCATATCCTAAATTGGTTAACCTTCTAGATTCTTCGGAAATAATTACTTCATTTTCTTCTATCCAAATATTCCATGCGGCTTTAAAATCATGCCTATGATCATATTGATGAATTTTTGAAAATGTATTCAATTCCGTTATAAAATCATCCGCAAATTTATATCTGAAAATATTTACATTCATATCTTCATTTACTATAGCATGGTTTACTATAGCATGGTTTACTATAGTATCGTTTATCATTTTAAAAATATGTGTTTTTACAAATATACGTTCTATTTTATAGTTATTTTCTTTTTCAATTTTTTCTTTTACAATTAGTAAATTTAATTACTTTCTTACTTTCTTACTTTCTTACTTTCTTTCCTATTTGCTTATCGTGACCACTTTCGCAATATTTTTGATAATTTTATTTTCATTATCCACGTCTTCATTTCCTGATCCTCCGTAAGCCTCTATATATATTTTATTATATTGATCAGATCTTCTAGAATGACTATGGTCACAATCAGGGTATTTTTCCTTAAAAAGATGAATATTAATGCTATTTTTTTTCGCAATATGTTTAATTGCCTTTCTAATTTTCTTATTATCATCTTGTTCTTTCTCCCATTTATTATTGTCCTTGACATACATAACTTCCCTCTTTGAATCCGCACAATGAACCGGACGTTTACTAACATCTAATGCCTTTAAGTTTTTAATAATAATGTCTGAGATTCCGGTAACGAAACCAACCTCTCCTATTCTCTCTAGATCACATAATTGTAACTTTAAAGAATCGACAAAATCCATAATATTCATCGCATCTTTGCAGGTTTCATTCAAAAAGAATTGTAAATTGAATGTTTTATTATGCGAGTTTACATTGCTGTTATTTATATTATTTCCGACATTTTTAGCCAGATCTATCATCATCTTGTTTTGTTCTAACATCATATCCTTAAAATCGTTGTTTTCCTTCATCAATTCTTTATTCTGTTTAACAACCTCTAAAATAATATTAGATAACAGCTTAATATCGTCTTCGTCATCTTCGTCTTTTTCGGAAAATACTAAGTTTATCTCACTATTTTGGGTTACTTCATTATTGCTAGTACATGTTTTTTTATGCCTCCATAATCCAGTTCTATCTTTGTAGATCTTCCCACATTTACAGGTACACTTTATTTTGTTGACACTATTTTCAACAGCGTTGCTTGTATGCCGTATCGTGTTATAATGTTGTCTGAGGTGTTGTTTTTTAGAGCAAGTATAATCACAAATTTCACAATAAAAAATCGCATTTTTTTCTTCACTATTTTCACTATTTTTGGTTGCCATTTTGTATACTATTTAGCAACAAAAAAAGTTCCTAAATCATTACTCACCTAAAACATATAAAATTTTATCGTCACGTTTTGAAAAACTTTTATAAAGTGCCCAGACCATAAAATTCAATTATGCAGTTAAAATCGATAAAATGGGAAACTATATTGCAAAACCCAAAAATGGACATTTATAAATGTCCAAAATCGACTTTCCCAAAATAGTCTTGGGAACAAAAATCTCATGTTTTATATATATTATTCTCTAAGTAACTTAAAGAGATTATATGATGTGTTTCTCATATTTCCGCCCAAAAATGACAACTACCGTGCTTCTTTAAACAATATAATATTTGTTTTCCTAAGCATAATCTAGCAAGTAATGCTAGTTCATTTCTGTTCAAATGTCTGGGAATAGTAAAATCATAGGTAATTTCATCATCGTCATCTATAATTTTATACGTGTCCATATAAATTCCTACCGGCTTTTCTAATAATTGTATTTGTTCTTCTAGCATATCTATATGTTCTTGTTCGAACTTGTACCCAATTTCGCAATCAGATATAAACCAGGTGATTTTATTATCTTCATCATCTAGTTCCAGTTTTTCATCAATTATTTCTTGAATATGTTCTTCGTATGATGAAAAACAGTCCTTACAGTATTCATTTGTTTTACAACCATCTTCCAAACTAAAATTACAACTACATCCACAGACGTAAAAATTTAAAATATTGTCGTAATTTACGCCGAAACTACTTGCGTCGTCGCTATTCTGAATCGCAACCCAACATTTTCCTGAGATTTGTCCACTGTAATAGCGTCCCATTATTATTAAATAATACTACAATTATATTTATATATTTATATATTTTAATATATTGTTTGTTATATATGAATATGAATACGAACCAAGGTCCCAATTTTAACGTTTCAACATATACTCTTTTTAGTCAACCGTTCTTAGACAAATATAACCAATGTTATAAAAATATCGTTACCATTAATATGCAACCCAAAGGTCCGCTTTCTCAATTCGTTAGAAGAGTCACGTTTGATCCCTTGAGCCCATTTAAACAGCCAGGACCATGTAATCCGACACAAACGTGTGGATTGGCTCTCACATCTTTTAATACAGGTTGTTGTAATAATTTAATGGTCGTCGATGAAGTGCCCAATTTATTCGGTTTTTTGCTGTCAAATGGCTATAAAATTGATACAAGTATTACCAAGATGTTGAATGGTAGCGATCTAGGGTTTCACACGGAAAATGCGAACAAATTAATATGTATGATTACATATACTGGGTAGATAGATAGGAGCCTATTTTTATTTTTTATTTTTATGAAAAATAAAAATTGATTGATTCTACTATTTAAGGATGATTCATATAACTATTACATATACGAATAATATAATGGATTCATTATTATCATCTTCAATCAATTTTGATCAATTGGGGTTACCCATTCCTAACTTGGTATTGACTCTTCCTGTAGAAAAACAGAGAGAAATATTTCATTATTTGTCTCAATTGGACGAATTAAATAAAAAGGCATATTTAATCGCGCAAGATCATTTGGGATCATCATTCAATATTTATAAAAGCAATGGATATAAGGATTGGATAATAAAAAAATAATTTTGAAATTTTAATATTTATATTTATATTTGTATATTTTATTTAAAAAACATCATTTGTTTCGGCTTTATTAGAGCGATCCTCTTTTTTTCTTGTGAGCGTTTAATATAGTCTTGGATTAACATTTGTTCATATTCGGCGCGCGTCAAGGGTTTTTTCGGTTCTTCTATGACAGATCCATCTTCTTTGTAATCTTTGAAATATTTGTTAAAGATTGTACTATTTTTGAGTTGGGGTTCTATCTTATTTTGTGATTGAACTTGGTTGACTTGATTTTGTGGCTGATTTTGATTTTGATTTTGATATTGATTTTTTGGCTGATATTGATTTTGATTTACCGTCATATACTGTAAGACTCCAGTTGGACTAACTACCAAATTGAGCGATGATAATATATCATCATATGAAAATTTTGCTTTTGCTTTGGGGTTTGCTTGCGAAGAAGAAGCTGTATGTTGATCCCAATAATTATTATTACCTAAATCATCTATTTCTGTGAAGGTTAGATCCATATTTATTTATATAATTAATATTATTTTACGAATTATTTTACTCGTTTTCTTTTTCTTTTTTGTTTCATTTTTCCTTTTCTTTTCCTTTTTCTTTTTTCATTTACTATTCAACAAAAAATAATATATTTTTAATATAAAGATGCTAGATACATATATTAAAAATAGAGGCTCAACCAAAACAATTATACATAAAAATAACCATAATAGTATTAATGAGATTAATTGGGACGCAGATTATGATGGGCAAAATGTGAATTTGTCACTCGATTTAACTGAGAATGGTAAACATGGTCATTATGATGTTCAATTAGATAACAATGATTTAGCTAGACTTTTAACTATTCCTAGTGTAAATTTGCCTATTCATAAAAGATTGGAGAGAGATTTTCAATATGAAAATAATCGTTCGCATCTGGTTGATCCACGTATGATTGAGTATGAACCAATGATGATGTCGCCGGAAGAAGAAGAGAATGAAGAAGAACAAGAAGAAGAACCTTTTATGAAAACTCCTTATACTCATATTTCAAGCCCTTTACCAAACGAAGAATTATTAATGCCTCTTGCTATAAAGTCGCCTCAATCATTAAAAAAAAAATCGCTAAGATATACTCATAAAAAACATCATAAAAAACATAAAACATACAAAAAAACGAAATCTAGATCTTCTAGATCTTCTAAATATTCTAGATCTTCTTCTGCTTCTTCTTCAAAAAGTAGAAAACAGAATAGGAGTTCTTTGTTTTTTTAATTTTCGGTTAATTATTATACTTTTTATAAAAGTATAGTATAGTATAAATGTCATTTAGAAAATATGGCGGTAAATGTTATTCTGCTACACATAATTATGTCGGTAGTAGATACAATACTAGTAATAATTTTATATTAGATACAAATGTTTGTTCAGATGGAGTTTTTAGTTTAATAGGACCTACTGGGCCTACTGGATTACCAGGACCATCTGGAGGGGGAACTGGTGGATCAGGAACTGGGCCTACAGGATTACAAGGAGCAACAGGTCCTACAGGATTACAAGGATTACAAGGAGTAACAGGTCCTACAGGATCAACAGGACCTACAGGTCCTACAGGATCAACAGGAGTAAAAGGAGCAACCGGAGCAACAGGACCTACTGGATTACAAGGACCTACTGGAGCAGGATCATCATTGCCAACTCCAACAATCATAGGACAATATCTTGTTTCAAATGGATCTAGTTGGGTTATTGGTAGCGATTCTAACAATAATACCAATTTAGGTACTTTCGCATTAGCTTCGAATACATCTGGTCTTAATAATACAGCAATTGGTTATGCCGCATTAATATCGAATACATCTGGTCAAAATAATACAGCGATTGGGTTAAGCGCATTATATAATAATACAATTGGTCTACAAAATACGGCGCTTGGTAGTGTCGCATTATATTCAAATACAATTGGTCAACTAAATACAGCAATTGGTTGTCGTGCGTTACAAAATAATATAATTGGTTCTTCTAATACAGCAATTGGTACAAGCGCATTATTTTCGAATGTATCCGATAGTTCAAATACGGCATTTGGTTCTGGCGCATTATATAATCACACTTCTGGAAATAACACAGCAATTGGTTATAATGCGTTATATTCCAATACAACTGGTCAAAATAATACAGCAATTGGTTTACAGGCGTTACAAGCGAATACAACTGGCGCATATAATACGGCAATTGGTATAAATGCGTTATATTCGAATACAACTGGTTCTTCAAATACGGCGATTGGTGTAAGCGCATTAACCTCGAATACAACTGGTCAATCAAATACGGCTATTGGTTTAAACGCATTACAATCGAATACAATTGGTCTACAAAATACGGCAATTGGTGCTGGTGCATTAGCTTCGAATACAACTGGTTCTTATAATACGGCGATTGGTTTAGACGTATTATTTTCGAATACAACTGGAATTTATAATACAGCAATTG
>Ga0114966_10001001_pt1 | contig 26407 bp, 20 predicted proteins | sample M_130207_XF_Meta_FD_87029 | JGI IMG/M metagenome (GOLD analysis project Ga0114966, IMG submission 87029) | Freshwater microbial communities from Lake Montjoie, Canada to study carbon cycling - M_130207_XF_MetaG | ecosystem: Environmental > Aquatic > Freshwater > Lake | place: Lake Montjoie... | reverse complement strand
TTGCTGCCTTTGTAGGTGGAGTAGGTGCCTTTTTCGGCAGCGAGGTCGCTGCTGGCGTCATAGGCGTAGTAGGCGACGGCTTCCATGAACTCGTCGTTGAACTCGACGGCTTCCTTGGAGGCGAAGGGGATGCCTTTGCGATAGAGGGCGTACTGCAGGCCCATGACGCCGAGGCCGATGGGGCGGTGGCGGGTGTTGGAGGTGCGGGCGGCTTCGGTGGGGTAGAAGTTGATGTCGATGACGTTGTCGAGCATGCGCACGGCGGTGCGGATGGTCTCGCGCAGCTTGGAGTGATCGAGGGCGCCGGCGTCGTCGAGGTGGTTGTCGATGAGGACGGAGCCGAGGTTGCAGACAGCGGTTTCATCCGCAGAGGTGTTCAGCGTGATCTCGGTGCAGAGATTGGAGCTGTGGATGACGCCGACGTGGTCCTGCGGGCTGCGGACGTTGCAAGGATCTTTGAAGGTGATCCACGGATGGCCGGTTTCGAAGATGGACTTGAGCATCTTCTTCCAGAGGTCGAGGGCTTCGACTTCGCGGCCGAAGATCTTGCCGGTCTTGGCGAGGGCTTCGTATTCGCAGTAGCGTTTTTCAAAGGCGGAACCGAAGAGATCGTGGAGGTCGGGGACTTCGTTGGCGCGGAAGAGGGTCCAGTTTTCACGGGACTCCATGCGCTTCATGAAGAGATCGGGGATCCAGTTGGCGGTGTTGAGGTCGTGGGTGCGGCGGCGTTCGTCGCCGGTGTTCACGCGGAGCTGGAGGAAGTCCTCGATGTCGTTGTGCCAGACTTCGAGGTAGGCGCAGCCGGAGCCGCGACGTTTACCACCTTGATTGACGGCGATGAGCTGGTCGTTGTGCAGTTTGAGGAAGGGAATGACGCCCTGGCTTTCGCCGTTGGTGCCTTTGATGTGGCCGCCGGTTCCGCGCACGGCCGTCCAGGAGCCACCGAGGCCGCCGGCCCATTTGGACAGGAAGGCGTTCTCTGCGATGCCGCGGTACATGATGGACTCGATGCTGTCGTCCACCTTGTAGAGATAACAGGAGCTGAGCTGGCTGTGGAGGGTGCCGCTGTTGAAGAGCGTGGGGGTGCTGGAGCAGAAGCGGCGGCCTTTGTAGAGCTTGTAGAGGGCGATGATCTTCTCTTCGGGGTTCTCTTCCTGAATGCAGAGGCCCATGGCGACGCGCATCCAGAAGAGCTGCGGTGCTTCGAGGCGCTTGCTGGGCTTCACCTTTTTATCGATGATCAAGTAGCGGTCATAGAGCGTCTGGATGCCGAGGAAGTCGAAGTCCATGTCGGCGGCGGGGTCGAGGGCGTCGGCGAGTTTGTCGAGGTCGAACTCGAGCAGGCGCGGGCTGATGCGGTCGATCTCGATGCCACGGGCGAGATTGCGACGGAAGGCGCGGCGATGGAAGTCGCGCAGGGATTCGATGCCGTCACGAACGATGTCCCAGCCGAGGACTTCTTCATAAATGTAGCTCAGCAGGATGCGGGCGGCGAACTTGGCGAAGTCGGCGTCTTTTTGCATCAGCGTTTTCGCATTGAGCGTGATGGTCTGCTTGAGACCCTCGAGCGTGATGTCGGAGTTCAAGGAGCGACGCAGCTCCATCTCGATCTCGTTGCGAGTGATGCAGAGGTCGAGGCCGAGCATGGCGAAGTCGATGCGCTTCTTGAGGTCGGCACCATCCCAGAGGAAGGTTTCGGTGGGGCTGACTTTGACGACGAGGAGCGCCTGCTGCTGCTCGCTGTCCTGCTCATTGGCGACGGCGGCGGTTTCCTGCTCGGCTTCGCGCATGGTGCCGCGCAGTGCACGATACTGGATGTAAGCGCGGGCGACTTTGAAGAAGCCCTGCTTCATGAGTTCTTCTTCGACGAGGTTCTGCACGTCTTCGATGTGCATGAACTGTTTGTTTTCCTCTGCCGCAGCGCGGCTGACGGACTCGGCGACCTGCACGGCGGGCGTGGAGTCGAGTTCCATGGAGAGGAAGGCCTTGCGCACGGCGATCTCGATCTTGTTGTGGTTCCACGGCACGAGTTGGCCGCTGCGGCGAATCACTTTGGTGGAGACGATGAGCGGCTGCGGCAGGTTGTTGTCTGCGATGCTGTCATACTCGGTGCGCTTGCGGCGTTCGGCCAAGCTGCGTGCCACGTCATGGGCATTGTGCCGCACCAGTGCGCGCTCGATGCAATGGTAGATATCTTTTCCGCTCAGGCTGCCGGCTCCCTCGGCAAGCTGGGCAGTGCGCTGCTGGATCTCATCGGCCACAGCACGTGAAATCGTCTGCACGAGTTGCTGGTTCTGCTCATTGTAGATGTCGCTCTCCTTCTCACGCGCCATGAACAGATCCGCCAGGGCGCTGCCCACGGTGTCGGCGATCTCACCCATGTCGAAGTCACGCTCACCACCGCCGACTTTCACCTTGATGGGACTCGATTTGGCATCGGTAGCTCCCACGGTCCACGCACTCCACTCGAAGCGGGGCTTTTGGTCCTTGGGGGTATGGGCGACTCTCTTGAGGGCTTTGTCTTCGTGGAGCAGACTGGTGATCATGGCGGGAGGAGCGTGTTGAGTTTACTTAGGAGCAGCGAGGTATTTGAGAGGATAAAAAATCTCCGCCGGATCACTCCAGCGAAAAATGCGGGGCGGGGAACTTTTACAGGTCGTCGTCGGAACAAACGGCAAGAGCGGAAGACTTCTGGTAGTCCGTGACCTTGCCTTCAAAGAAGTTCTGCTCTTTCCGGACATCCATCATCTCCGCCAGCCATGGGAGCGGATTGGTGGCACCGGGGTTCAGCACAGGCAGACCGCAATCGGAGAGGCGGCGGTCGGCGATGAAATCGATGTAGAGATCAAACTCATCGGCGCTGAGGCCGACGGCGTTCACGGGCAGGCAGTCGCGGATGAATTCTTTCTCCAGCGCAACGGCCTCGCGCATGGTGTTGACGAGGTCTTCGCGGAACTCAGCGGTCCAGAGGTCGGGATTCTCTTCGACGAGGTCCATGAACAAATTGCGGAAGACTTCGATGTGGTTCGATTCATCACGCAGCGTGTAACGGAACATCTGGCCAATGCCGGGGAATTTGTTCTGGCGGTAGAGCGCCAGGATCATGCCGAACAAGCCATAGAACTGCGTGCCTTCCATGCACTGACCGAAGACGAAGATGTTCTTGGCCAGAAGCTGCTGATTCGCGAGCTTGGTCAGATCAAGGTCACGACGGAGGTTGTTGGAGTGCTTGGTAACGAACTCGTTCTTCCGCACGATCGTCGGGATCTGCTCAAACATCGCCTCGCATTCATGTGGATTGATCCCAAGGCTGGAAATCATGTACAGCAGCGAGTCGGCGTGGATGTTCTCCTCATGCGCATGACGACCGAGCACCAGCTTCAATTCCGGCGCGGTCACCAGTTCACGCACCACATGCTGCACATTGTCACCCACGATGCCTTCGGCAGCGCTGAAGTAGCCGATGCCCATCATGATGATCCAGCGCTCGTTCTGCGAAATCTCATTGGAGCGCCATTGTTCCACATCCTTCTGCATCTGGATGTCTTCCGGCTCCCAATGATTGGCCTTCATCTTGCGATACAGATCGTAGGCCCACTGAAACTTCAGCGGGAGCAGGTTAAAACACATGCTCTTGCGGCCATTGATGACTTTCTTCGCGGCGAAGGCGGCTTCAGCTTTATCTTGATCGAGTGGGAACTCGCGATTGCCGATCTTGTAGGTCTTTTCCATGACGATTTCGTTGCAGAGTGAGAGGTGATTTGTCGAGATTTCGGGAGAACGGGAGAGGAGTCAGCCAACACTATAAATACCATATGGTGTGGGTGCCGAGGTTGATCATGCACAAGATATGGTATTCTGGCGAGAATTTTTTCCCAGCCATTGTGCTAAAAAGCGTTTCTCATCGCAGTTTCAAGGGTTCCACGGCGAAAAAATTTTTCACGCGTCAAAATCGCGACCCTGACGACCGAAAGTGAGAATCTTTGCAGCGCCGACACAGCTCATTGAAAACCAATGCTCGGCCAAAAAAAGGACAAAATCCCGGCTACTCTTTCAGCCTGCTGCCTAATCTTGTCACTCAACCTGCTCTTACCCATTTCATGAAATTCCAACAAATCATCCGCGGCTTGCTCGTCGCCTCTCTGCTTAGCTCCTGTGCGGTCATGGTTCCACAACGCACTCCACCCGGCGTCACGGTGGATCTGGTGCCACGTGGCCGCTACTCGCGCACCTATTCCCGGTCGATGTCGCCGCAGTACGTCACCATTCACGCCACGGAAAACCGTTCGCGTGGCGGCAATGCCTACGCGCATGCTCAGATGCTGAAAACCGGTGCTCTCAAAGGACGCCACAACGCTATTGGCTATGTCGGCTGGCATTTCACCGTGGATGACCACTCCATCTACCAAAGCCTGCCCACCAATGAACGTGGCGAACACGCCGACTACGACGGCCAAGGCAACCGCAGCTCCATCGGCATCGAAATGTGCGAAAATCGCGGCAATGACCGCGCCCGCACCATCGACAAGACCGCCCGCTTGACCGCCTGGCTCATGAAAGAGCACGGCATTCCCATCTCGCACATCGTACCACACATGCACTGGCGCATGATCCGTCACGACGACCATCGGGACCTCGGCCACAAGCTCTGTCCGCATTTTCTCCTCGATCGCGGCAAGCTCGGCGCGAAATGGCAAGCCTTCATCGCCAAAGTGGAGTCGTATCGGCGGCAGATGTGAAATGCGCCTCAGAGCGGCTTCATCAAATACGCGAAGAAGTCCTTCAAGTCGGCGTCGCTCATTCCTGTCATCAATCCTTCGGGCATCAGCGAAACAGGTGACGCTTCCATCTTCTCGATGTCGGTGTGTTTGAGGGCGGTTTTGTTGTTGGCCATGTCTTTGAGGGTGATGCCGTTGGTGTCCTGGGCGTCGATGAGGCCGGTGAGGAGTTGGCCGTTTTTGGTTTTCACGATGTAAGCCCCGAAGCCTTCGCGGATTTCCATGCTGGGGTTGAAGATGTTGTCGAGCCAGAAGTCGGCGTTGCTGCGGTCATAGCCGGTGAGGTCGGGACTGATCTTCCCACCTTCGCCAAAGAGCGTATGGCAGATGGCGCAGCGTGCGGTGAACTGCAGTTTGCCTTTGTCGGCATCGCCCAGGCCGGTTTTGATGACGGCTTTGATGCGCTCGGCTTCTTTCTTCTTTGCTTCAGTCGGACCGGTGACAAGCAGGCCCTTCCAATGCTTGTCGATGGCGGCGTCGATGTCTGCATCCTTGTGCAGGCTGAGCTGACGCACGATGTCGATGGTGAAATGCTTCACGGGCACCTTCCAGTCGTTCACAAAGCTCACGAGGATCTGCGCCCACTCTTTGCGGCCTGCCATGACGCGCAATGCATCTTCGCGCAGGGCTTTGTCACCGGCGATCTGCTTCTCCCAATTGGTGAGCAGCACCTCTGGGATGCGTTTGTCGTCAAACTTGGCTGCAGCTTGAAGAATGCCGCGTTTGAGGCTGGGAGCCGCGCTGGAGTCCAAAATCTTCACCATCGGCATTACCGCATCTTGCTTGCCGAGTTCAGCCAAGGTCTTCGCGATGGCGATGCGGGCTGTGTTGCTGGCTTTCTTGTCGTCGAGCAGCTTCAGAGCGTCTTTAAGCGCGTCCTTGCTACCGCTGCGCAGTGCGAGCGTGAGATCGCCGCCGCTTTGCTTCGCCATGTAGTCGTTGAGAGCCTTGGTGAGCGAATCCGGCAGCTTCGGCATCTCCGCGCCTTCAAACGCCGCCGCGATGCCGGCGATGAACTTGCCGCGCAACGCCTCGTCATTCGTGAGCGCGAGCAAGTCGGCGCAGGATTGGAAGTTTTCTTCGCCACCGGCCAGCGCATAACGTTTGGCGAGCTTTTCGGCGAGGTCATCGTGGAACAGCTTGGTTTGAAGGAAGTCGCGATCCGCCTTGAGAAAAGCCATGACAATATTCCGGTCCTTTTCCGCTTTTGATTCGAGTGCCCACCACGCGAGGAGTGCAAGATGGCCGCTGGGATCGTCCACATTGGCCGCTCTTAGCAGCACTAGTGCGGTCTGAACTGGCAGCCGTTTCGCTGTTGCCAGCAGTTGCGCCCTGACCTCCAGACTTTTCTCTGTCGTGGCGAGTTCAATGAGAGTGCTGCTGGCGTCACCTGCATCACCACGCTCGCCGATGAGTTTGATGCACCAGCGGCGGACGTAAGGATCCCGATCCTGAAACAGGTTGCGCTTTTGATTGAATTTATCCGGCTCCCACGGCTTACCGCTGACTCCCTGAGCAAGCAAGTCCATGGCCCAAATCGCTTCGAGAACATGAGCATTCTTGTTGTCTCGTATCATGTCCGCGAGTTGAGGAATCAAATCTGTTTTTCCACGCCAGCCAATCTCCAGCACCGCCTGCTTCCTGAACCACTCGTTTTGATGGCTCAAATAGCCGAGCAGTTCTTCACCACTCGCCTTGCTCAAATCAAACGCCTTCAGCCTCGGTGCTCCAGCAGCGGGTCGCACACGATAGATGCGGCCGCTGGTTTTGTGCCAGTCATCGACGGGGCTGACGTGGCTGAGGCGGGTGTCATACCAATCGGCCATGTAGAAGCCGCCATCGGGGGCGACGCCGGCCCACACGGGGCGGAACCAGCGGTCGGGGGTGGTGATGAGTTGCTCTTCGTCTTTGTTGCTGAAGGTGGAGCCATCAGGGAGGAGCTTGGAGACATAGACGAGATTGTGCAGCGCATTTGGGGCGATGATTCGGCCCTCGTAGGCGCTGCCGAGCAGGCCGCCTTCATAAATGGTGAAGGCTTGGGAGAAGCGTTTGTTGTCGCCTTCGAGTTTCATGTGCTCGAACCAGCCGAAGGCATACGGATTGGTGAGCGGGCCGTGCTTGCCCCAGCCTTTGATGCCGTAGCTGCCTTGCTCGTAGTGCATGCCGCGTGTGGCTCCATTGGTGCCGGAAAAGACGCGGCCCTTGCTGTCGATGTCGAGGCTGAAGGTGTTGCCGCCGCCTTCGGCATAGATTTCGAAGGTCTTCTTTTTCGGGTGGTAGCGCCAGATGCACTGGCCTTCCCATTTCACATTCTTCGTGTTGGCGCTGCTGACGTTGCCAGTGGTGGTGCTGCCGTTGGCGCCGTAAAGCCAACCGTCCATGCCCCATTGCAGGCTGGTGGCGACGCTGTGGGTGTCTTCGAGACCGAATCCGCTAAGCTCGACCTCGAGATCGCCATCCGGTTTGGCATCGAAATCGGCATCGGGATAGCTGAGCAGATACGGCGGATTCAGCACCCAGATGCGGCCCATGCCGTGCAGGGCGGCGCTGGCGATGTTTAGGCCGGTGATGACATCCTCGTGCTTGTCAAAGAAGCCGTCGCCGTCGGTGTCTTCGAAGACAGTGATTTTGTCCGCGCCTTTTTCGCCACGCGGCGGTGGGAGCGGCACTTTGTCGAACTTCGCGCGGAGGTGCTGGTCGTAGCTGACGATCTTTAATCCGGCGGGAAATTGATACTGACGATACATGGTGACCCACATGCGGCCTTTGCTGTCCCAGCTCGCATAAAGCGGCTGCTCCACCTCCGGCTCGGACGCCATGAGGTCGATGGCGACGTCGCTGCGTGTTTTGAATTGCTTCACGGCTACTGCTGCGGGGGTGGGCGGTGTGTCATCGCGCATCACACCGCGTCCTGGGCGCGTCTCCATGATCTTTTTCACGGCTTCATTGCCGGCGACGTCGTCGGGTTTGACGTTAGGATCAGCGGCGAAGGCAGAGGTGCCGAGCGCGAGAAGGAGAAGACGCGATTTCATATTGGTAGAAACAAACCTGCTCAACGAGACCATTTCTTGCTTACTTATCACGGCTTGCGGTATTTTCGTGAGGATGAAAAGATTGACACTCATGCCGATTTCCGTTTCATCACGCTCAAGTAACCCACGCACACCATGGCTGACTCCTACACCGAAGTAACTTCACAAAACTGGTTCAGCCGCATCGGCGAATCGATCAAAGGCATCCTCTTCGGCATCATCATCATTCCGGTGACGATTATCCTGCTCTGGTGGAATGAAGGACGCGCCGTCACCACTGCCAACAGCCTCAAGGAAGGCGCTGCTGCTGTCGTGCATGTAGCCGCTGACAAAGTCGATGCCGCCAATGAAAAGAAACTCGTCCACCTGACGGGCGATGCCAAGGCTGCCGAGGCGGTTATCGATCCTGATTACGGCGTCAGTGCCCCGGCTTTGCGCTTGGTGCGCAGTGAGGAGATTTATCAGTGGGTGGAGAACAAAAAGTCCGAGACCAAGCAAAAAGTCGGTGGTGGCGAAGAAACGACGACGACCTACACCTACGAAAAGAAATGGGTGGATGAGCCAGTGAAATCTGACGAGTTCAAAAAGCCCGACGGCCACACCAATGAGGGCGAGTTGATCGCAGGAAATGCCAACATCAGCGCCGAGAACGTCACGCTGGGAGCATTCAAGGTGCCAGAAAGTTTTGTGAAACAGATGGGCAGCCCAACCAAGTATGCTGTCACGGATGACGATCTTGCCAAACTGCCTGCCGATCTCAAAGAGGGCACGCAAATTCAGGCTGGTGCTTTCTACTTTGGTGCAAAACCCGACGCTCCAGTGGTGGGTGATCTGCGCACGTCTTTTGAGATCGTGAAACCCGGCGTTTTCAGTATCATGGCGGCCCAGCTTGGCGACACCTTTGAACCGTATCAAACCAAGGCCGGTGATGCGATCGACTTCATCGAAGCGGGCACCGTGAGCGCCGAAACGATGTTCAAGAACGCTGCTAGCGCGAATACGATCATTACCTGGCTACTGCGCTTCCTAGGCTTCCTGTTCATGGCCTTTGGCTTCATGGCCATCATGAAACCGCTCAGTGTGCTGGGCAGCGTGATTCCCTTCATCGGCAACATCATCGGCATGGGCACCGGACTAATATCCTTCGCTCTTGCTGGAACGATCTCGCTGCTCGTTATCGCGATCGCTTGGATTTTTGTGCGTCCGCTGTTGGGCATCTTGATTCTGGCGCTTGCCATTGGCAGTTTCATCTACATGCGCAAGCTCGCGGCGGCCAGCAAGCCTGCCGCAGCCGCAGCTTGAGCTGATTTTTGATCCAATGCGCCTTCTGGCGGCAAACTAAAGCTCGCCGCAGTTGCTCCCATCGCCGGGTGTGTCACAGTACTCACCTGATGCGACTCACCAGCAGCTCTAGCACCGCCACCCCCGTCGTGACTCGCTCCGCGCCGCCCACAGCGCCGGAGCTTTCGGCCATGATGCCATTTGGGCGTTACTCGGTGCAGGCACAGGTCGGCATCGGCGGCATGGGCACGGTTTATCGCGGCACGCAGCTCAGCCTAGGGCGACCGGTCGCCGTCAAAGTGCTGCGTGTGAGTGATGGCTACGATTTCGCCTTTGAAGACCGTTTTCGTCGTGAAGCGCGTGCCATGGCGACCCTGAATCATCCGAACATCGTTGCCATCTATGATTATGGTCACCTGGGGACGGATTTCCTCTTTTTCGTGATGGAGTTCGTCGATGGTACCGATCTCGGAGAAATCATGCGCCTGGGTCGTATGTCGCCTGAACTCGCGCTGCAACTGCTGCCACAAATCTGCGGTGGTCTCGAATACGCGCATTCGAAAGGCATCGTCCATCGCGACATCAAGCCCGCGAACATTATGCTGACTCGCGAGGGCGAGGTGAAGATTGCTGACTTTGGCCTCGCCAAGGATGTCATGCGCTCCGCGTCGATCGTGACGGAGACGCATATGGTCATGGGCACGCCGGATTACGCCGCGCCGGAACAATTCAACGCGCATCGTGATGTCGATCACCGTGCTGACATTTATGCGTTAGGAGTGCTCATGTATCAGATGCTCACCGGTGTACTGCCGCGTGGTTCCTGGCAGCCGCCTTCCGCTTTGCGACCAGGACTCGATCCGCGTCTCGATGGCGTCATCGTTAGTGCCTTAATGCCGGACCGCCAGCAGCGTTATCAATCCGTCGGTGACATGCGTCGTGCTATCGAAGCCGCCTTGCTACCGCCGGTGGCCCCGGCGCAAACGCCCAGCAAGCCGTTCCATGCCGCTGCCGCGCCATTGAAGTCTGTGCGCATCCTGTTACTTGAAGACGACTCCATGGTGCGCGACCTCCTGCGACGTGCGTTGGAAAAAGCCCGTTTCGAAGTCATCGAAACTGCGGACGGCAAGGATACGTTGCGTCTTTATCAGGAAGCGATGCAGCAAGGCCGGCCCTATGATCTCGTCATCCTCGATCTCACCATTCCCGATGGCATGTGCGGTCGTGAAACCATGCTGCACCTGCGCCGAATCGACCCGCAGATCCTTGCCATCGTCTCCTCTGGCTATCGTGATGATCCTGTGATGAAAGACTGTGCCGCTTATGGCTTTGCTGCAGCGTTGCCGAAGCCGTATCAGGTCGAAGGACTACTGCAAATCGTCAACAGCGCACTCGCTGTCGGACGAAGAACCATCGCGTGATTCACATCACCCGCACCGCTGCTTGTGCATCCATCGCCTGCCACACAGCATGCACCACGCGCATGTAGTTCATGCCTTCATTGAAATCGGGCTTCGGTCTTGGTGCGGCGGGATCGCGCACTGCGGCGATGAAATCGCGCTCCACTGTCCAGCTTCGCTGCATCTCGGTAGGAATCGGCACCGACTCCAGTTTACCGCCGCGTTTGCCGAGTTGGAGGTCGTCAGTGTTGAAGTCATAGCTCAGCGTGCCTTCGGAGCCGAAGATCCACAGCTTGTCCGTCGGCGCATGCGCGGCTACGCCGCTGAAGAGCATCGTCGCTTCGACACCGTTGCGGAACTTGGCCATCACGTTCACGAAATCAGGAATATCGACCTCGATGCCAATGCGCTCAGGGATCACCACACTGCCGCGTGCTTCGACTTCGACGATATGGCCGAGCCAGCGTTGCAATACTTCGGTGTAAATGCCCAGTGTGAGGATTTGGATGCCGCTCAGTTCGGATTGCTGCCGCCAGTGCGCGGGAGCCTGGGAATCGAGCCAGCCGTCGTTAAAACTGTGCAGCATCACCTGATGCGGCGTGCCGATGGCACCTTCCGCCAGTAGTTGCTTCACGAGTTCGCCGCCCTTCATGCCATGCGGTGCCGGGCAAATCGCCGTGACGAGTTCGGGATATCGCATCGACGCTTCCCACATTTGATTCGCCTCTGGCAGTGAGGACGCCATGCGGGCCTGGGTGAACACATGCTTCCCATGCTGGAGCGCGTAGCACGTCATCTCCGCATGCATGTAAGGATGCGTGCCGATCCACACCACATCCACTTCCGGGGACGAAGCTAACTCCTCCCAGCGCTCCACGGCCTGGGCTTCAGGCGCAAACTCGCGGCAAAAAGCCTCCGCGCTCGCCAGGGAGCGGTTCGTCACCTGTGTGATCTGCACTCCCGGAATCGCCCGCAGGCCGGGGATGTGGCGTGATTTGACGATGCCGCCGGCTCCAATGATGCCGATGCGGATGGGTTGCTCAGTTGAATTCATAGACGTATGAATCGTGACACGTTTGCGCCAACATCCAAGCCCCGCATGCAAATCCTGCACATCTTCATCTCTCCCGAGCACAACTTCTTCGGTCACCACGGCCAGCCTGCGGGTGAGGAACCGGTGATCGAGGTGCCGGAAGTCGAGTGTGTGGCCGGCAAAGGTCTCGTGGGAGATCGCTTCTACGGATGGAAGGAAGACTACAAAGGACAGGTCACCTTTTTCGAGCACGAGCAGTATGAACGCCTCTGCGAACAGTTTAGCGTCATGGGCGTGCCGCCCTCCGCTTTTCGCCGCAATATCATCACCAAAGGCGTGGACCTCAACACGCTCATCGGTGTCGAGTTCGAAGTGCAGGGCGTTCGGTTCCTCGGCACTCAAGAATGCAGCCCCTGCCATTGGATGAATCAGGCTTTCGCCGAGGGTGCGGAATCAGCGCTCAAAGATCATGGCGGCTTGCGTGCGAAGATTTTGAGTGATGGCATTCTGCGCAAGTCATGAGCACACCCTTTGCAACGGTTCTTCTCGCCGGTGGCCGCTCCACCCGGATGAAACAAGACAAAGCTTTGCTTCATTGGCATGGGCAGGACCTGTGGCAGGCGCAGTTGCACAAACTGCAATCTCTCGGGGCTGAACGCGTGCTGCTTTCCTGTCGCCGCGAGCAATCCTTGTTTGTGAGCGAAGGCGAGGGCGTGGAGGTTGTGCATGATCCCGTCGGTGTCTATGACGGCCCGTTGGGTGCCATCACCCGTTGTTTGGAGCGCGTGCAGATGCCGCTAATCGTACTTGCCGTCGATATGCCGTGGATGACCGCCGCATTTCTGCGCGAGCATCTCGTTCCGACTGCTGAACCTGTGTGCGGCCAATTCTATCGTGGTCCGCATGGCGATGAAGTCCTCGCCGGTCTCTACGTACCCGCCATGCTGCCCTTGATGCAGGTCGCGCTCCGTGAAAAACACTTCGCGCTGCAACCGATCATCGAAGCTTGCGTGAAATCAGGATCAGCGATGACCTGTTTGCTGGGTCCGTATCAAATCGCCTTTTTTCGAAATGCGAATACTCCAGAGGATTTGAAATGATGCATTACCTCACCGCAGCTCATGCCCCAAAATCGCCAGCGTCGCGATAGCAGCGGTTTCGGCGCGAAGAACGAGCGGACCAAGCGTGATCGGCAAGAAACCCGCAGAGAATGCCTGCGCTTCTTCTTCGGTAGTAAAATCGCCTTCGGGGCCGATCAAGACAGCAACGCTGCTTGGCTTCGATGATGGCAGCGCTTGTTTGAGCGTGCGCGAGTGTTCGCTGAGCGCAGGGATGAGCTTGAAGTCGGCTGCGAGTTTCAAGCTGGCCGCGAAGGCGATGGGATCCTTCAATTCTGGCACGAAAGGCGTATGGCACTGCTTGGCGCTTTCAATCATGTGCCTGCGCCATTTGGCCAGCTTCTTTTCCGTCTGCGCGGCATCGAGATGAATGATGGTGCGTTCGGTGATGACGGGTTGAATGCTCGCAGCGCCGAGTTCGACGACTTTTTCAAGCAGCCACTCGAAGGGCTCGGCTTTGGTGAGTGCGGGGAGGAGGTGAATCGCGGTCTGAAACGGCTCCATGAGCGTTTCGGTGGTGATTTTCACCTGCACCTCCGATTTGGAGACGTGCGTGATCTCGCACACGGCAACACGGCCTGCGCCGTCGAAGATTTCAATCGTGTCGCCGGGCTGCTTGCGCATGACGCGGCTGCAATGCTGCGCTTCATCGCCGGTGAGAGTGAGATGAGGCTCGCGCCACTCGGAGGTGGGGAGATGGAAGCGTGGCAGCGACATGTCAGCGTTTCATGAGCGCCTCGATCTCATCCGCCTCGATCGGGATGTGGGCCATGAGGTCGATGTTTTCGTGTTCACCGATGACGATGTTGTTTTCGAGGCGGACGCCGAGGTTTTCCTCACGGATGTAGATCCCGGGCTCGACAGTGAAGACCATGCCGGGCTGCACAGGCTTCCACATGTGGCCGACATCATGAACGTCGATGCCGAGCGGGTGCGAAGTGCCGTGCGGAAAGTATTTTTTATACGCTGGCTTCTCGGGACCTTGTTTGTCGATGTCGGCCTGAGTGATGAGACCGAGGCCGAGCAGTTCTTCCTGCATCAGGAGGCCGACCTGTTCCTGATATTCGCGAATAATGACGCCGGGGCGGAGCATCTGGCAGCACTTTTTGAAGACGCGAAGCACGGCGTCATAGACCTGGCGCTGACGCGGTGTGTATTTGCCATTCACCGGGATCGTGCGCGTGAGGTCGGCGTTGTAGTTGCCGTAGTTCGCGGCGACATCGAGTAGGACTAGCTCGCCATCCTGGCACTGGCAGTGGTTGGTGATGTAATGAAGCACGCAGGCATTGCCGCCGGTGGCGATGATGGGCGTGTAGGCAAAGCCGCGACCACGCTGGCGGATGAATTCATGCGAAAGCTCGGCCTCGATCTCGAACTCGTGCACGCCGGGCTTCACAAACTTCAGCAGACGGTCAAAACCGTCGCCCGTGATGCGAATGGCTTCGTTGAGCGCGGTGAGTTCGTGCGGGCTTTTGATGACGCGCAGCTCATGCATGAGCTGGGCGAGGCGGCGGTAGTCGTGCAGTGGATACTCCTGTTTGCAGCGGTGGGTGAAGCGTGTTTCACGCGTTTCTGTGGGAATGGTGGCGCGGATGTGCTCGTTGGAATTGAGGAACACATGATCGGCCTGGCACATGACGGAGCGGAACTGCGTCTCGAAGTCGGTGAGCCAATGGATGCGCTCAATGCCGCTGCGCTCGGTAGCCTGCGGCTTGCTGAGTTTTTCACCTTCCCATACAGCGATGGTTTCATTCGTCTCACGAACGAAGAGCATCTCGCGCTGCTTGGGATCGGCAGCATCAGGGAAGAGAACGAGGACCGTCTCCTCCTGATCCACGCCGCTCAGGTAAAACAGATCGCTGTTTTGAATGAATGACAACGAGCCATCTGCATTCGTTGGCAGCACATCATTGGCATGCACGATCACGACGGACTGCGGTGGCAGCTTGGCGTAGAGATGCTGGCGGTTGGAAGTAAAGAGTTCGGCTGGGAGTGGTTGGTAGCGCATAGAGTTGTGCGAGCGTCTCGCTCGCAGGTGGCGCGAAATTGCATGCAAGCCAGAGGCTTGCACCACTTTATTGCGCCAACACCGCCTTTGGCGGATGGCGATCGGCCTGAATCCACTGCTGCGCTTCGGTCCAGAATGCCTCCACGGGCAATGCGAAAGTAGTGACGCGATCGACGCGAGCGATGTTGATGCCGACAACCTTACCTTCGAGCGTGGCGACGGGGCTGCCCATGTCGGTGGGGAGCAGTGGTATGTCGTGTTGAAGGACTTCGGGGAAATTGTCGGTGCGCAGGGAGATGCCGCCGTTGGCGAAGTCTTCGCCCTCCCAGTTTTGCAGGACCTTCGTGCGACTGGCGAGGCGAACACGGCAGGTTTCTTCCTTGTCTTTGCGCAGGTAACGCACTTCGATGACATCACCGGGCTGGCGCTTATTGACGATGTCATGCACCTGCCGGAACTGCCCGACGGTTTCACTAGCGATAGCGAGGAGCACGTCGTTTTCCTGCAAGCCGGCGGCTTCGGCAGGGCTTTCGCTGGCGATGCCAATGATGCGGACACCTTTGCCACCCACCGCTGACTTTTCGGCCATGCGGATGCCCAAGGCTGCTCCGGTACCTGGAATGCGGCGGATGCGGGCGCTCACAGTGCCGATGCGCGGCTCCTTGCCCGTGTCAGCAACGCTGCACAGCCACTGGCCCATGGTGAGTGATCGTGCCGCACCGAAGGAAACGGCACGCAGGCCGGTGGCACCGACGGCTTGCGCAAGAACAAGATCGAGGCGTGTCTCGCGATGTACCTCGCGCAGATCCGTGATGCGACCATCGCCGAACTTGATGCGCACTTTGCCGAGATCGGGCACTTCGCTGGCTTTGATCAACACATAACCGTCTTCACCGACGATGGTGGCGGCACAGATTGAACGACCGAGCAGGCTCTCAATGCGCGCACTGCACTCAATCGTCAGCGGCTTGAGTTTTTCGACGGCGGTGAGGGTATGCTTGCCGTTCGTGCGCTGATCCGGCGGCAGCGTTGGGCGTGAGCCTTCAGCGTGGAGGAAACTCACGCTGAAGAGCAGAATTGCGGACAGGAGTTTCCGCACTCCTTTCAAACGCGTCATTGCCCTTCCTCCTGCGGTTTCTGGGCCAATTTGACGGATACGATGCGCTCTTTGCCACTGCTGCGAAGTTTCAGCAAGATGGTGTCGCCAGCAGCCCGTGCACGCACGGTGGCGGTGAACTGCGGCTGGTCGGTCATGGCGCTGCCATTGAGGCCGACGATGACATCACCCGCATGGATGCCGGCTTTTTGCGCGGGTGAGCCGTCGATGACATCAGCTACTTCAAGTTCTGCATTGTCGCTCATGCGTGTGGCGACACCGAGATAGCCGCCGGCACCGATGCCCCACGTTTTGATGACCTGTGATTTCTGCATTGCGTCCCATGAACGAAGAAAGGGAGCCATGGAGACGTGGACGTTTTGATCGCGGTTTTCCCAAATCTGGCTGTGAATGCCGATGACTTCTCCTTGGAAATTGAACAGCGGACCGCCGGAGTCACCGCCCATCAGCACGCAGTCGGTGTGCAGGCTGTTGGCGGTTTGTTTGACGATCTTGCCAACGCGCAGCACCGGGCCGCGTGATTTGTCGAAGCCACCGGGATGACCGAGCGCGAAGCACCACTCACCTGGCTGCGCTTTGATAACCTCGCGGCTGAGATTCACAAAGGGCCACGGCTTGTCACGCTTCTTGAGCTGGGCCAATGCAGCGTCGGTGGTCTTATCCAATCCGAGGGATTTTGCCGTAGTCACGCTGCCGTCTTCCAAAATGATCCGCATGTCCTTACCGGGGCCGCCGGGGACGTGGGCGGCGGTGAGCAGCAGCCCGTCAGGCGAAATGATCACGCCACTGGCCGTGCCACCGCCGGTTTGAATGGCGACGAGCGCCAAACGCACCTGCGGCAGAAGCTTCTGCACGTCGCTTTGCACCTGGAGGAGCGCGGCGATGTCGGTCTTGGGCGCGGCACTTTTGTCCGAACCACTGGCTGCGAGAGCTGACGCGGCAATGATTTTCAGCACCACGAGGATCGTGGCGGCTCTGCGAGGCAAAGAGATGCAGAGAGAGAGCATGCGCGTGGTAGAAACTACTTCCCCGTGCTCCGCAGGTCAAACAGGCATACGAAGGGGGAATCTGCGGTTGAATACGGTGCTGGCCTGCGCTTCTCTCGGCTCATTCACCCCCAAAACATACTCCTTACATGAACTACGACCTCATTGTTATCGGCGGCGGGCCTGCGGGCTACGTCGGAGCCATCCGCGCAGCACAACTCGGCAAAAAAGTGGCCTGCGTCGAAAATGACCGCGCTGGTGGCACCTGCCTGAACTGGGGTTGTATCCCGACAAAGGCGCTGCTGAAGAACGCTGAGCTGTATCACACCCTCACGCACCGCGCCGAGGAGTTTGGCCTCAAAATAGGCAGCATCGAGTATGACTGGTCCAAAGTCATCGGTCGCAGCCGTGGCGTGAGCGACAAGCTCAACAAGGGCATCGAATTCCTCTTCAAGAAGAACAAGATCGATTACCTCCGTGGCACCGCCAGCATCCCTGCCGCTGGCAAAGTCGAAGTCACCGCTGCCGACGGCAAAAAGGAGACCCACGACGCGGCGAACATCCTCATCGCCACGGGCGCGAAGACTCGCGACATGCCCGGCTTCCCCTTCAACGGCAAGACCGTCATCGGCAGCAAAGAAGCCATGATGATGGAGAAACAGCCCAAGAGCATCATCGTCATCGGCGCGGGTGCCATCGGCATCGAGTTCGCGTATTTCTTCAACGCCTACGGCACCAAGGTCACCGTCGTCGAGATGCTGCCTGACGTTTTGCCCGTGGAAGACACCGAAGTCAGCAAGACGCTGGAAAAAAGCCTCATCAAGTCCGGCATCCGCATCCTCACCAACACCAAGGTCACCAAGACCAGCGAGGACGGCAAAGGCGTCAAAATCACCGTCGAAGGCGCGGCCAATGAAACGCTCGAAGCCGAGGTTTGCCTCGTCGCCATCGGCGTGAAGCCCGTGCTGCCCGGCGGCATGGAAATCAAGCTCAGCGACCGCGGCTGGCTGCAAACCGACGACCGCTACATGACCAGCGTGAAGGGCATCTACGGTGCCGGCGACATCATCGGGCCACCGTGGCTCGCGCACGTCGCTAGTTACGAGGCCGTTCAATGCGTCGAAGGCATGTTCACCAAGCACAAGCCCAAGAAGGTCGGCGTCTTCCCCGGTTGCACCTACTGCCACCCGCAAGTCGCCAGCATCGGCCTCACCGAGCGTGCCGCGAAGGAAAAAGGCCTCAAGTTCAAGATCGGCAAGTTCCCCTACGCCGCCAGCGGCAAAGCCCTCGCCGCCGGAGAGCCCGAAGGCTTCGTCAAGATCCTCTACGGTGAGCCACACGGCGAAATCATCGGCGCGCACATCATCGGCAGCGAAAGCACCGAGATGATCGCCGAAATCGGTCTCGCCATGAATCTCGAAGCCACCTGGGACGAAATCGAAGCCACCATCCACGCCCATCCGACGCTGTCTGAGATGGTCAAGGAGGCCACCGAAGTCGCCAAGGGGCATCCGATTCATGTTTGATCGTATTTTCCCATGTTAATCGGTGATGAATTTCGAGTCGCTGCCAACGCACATTCAGAAGTTCATCGCCGAAAGTGGAATGCGGGATCGTATTGCTGGTGTCGCTCTGATTCGTGGAGATACCTCTGATAGAGAGGCGGTTGACCGATATTTGTCCCCTCGAACTTCAGACATGCTTTTGTCCCACTATACCTCGTGGGAGCGTTTGGAGGAGGCCTTGCGGCTGCAAAGCCTCTACATGAAGCGAATTGACCAATTTGTTGGAGACACTCAGGACGGAACCTTCCCCCAAGCGAATTCACACTCGAAGAGTGCGATAGACACCGAGTTGCATGCGCAATTCCCGACAGTCGAAAACATTGATGCGGTTCTCGCTTCTCACGAGGCATCTCGATCTCGAGCATTTGCACATTGTTGGTTTGAAGGATGGAGGGAGTGCCCAGAAATGTGGCGAGATTACGGTTTGGGAGGGAATGGTGTGTGCGTTTTGACGCGAAGTAGCGCTTTATTCGATGCGGTAAACCAAACATCCGACGAGTTTCAAATGATGATGGGAGGATGTTTTTATCGAAATGACAACGAACCCATTCCATCCGCCATCGGTAGCATGCCCTTGTTCTGCAAAAGGCGGCAGTTTAGCGGTGAGAATGAGGTTCGCTTGGTAGCCCAAATTAATGAAGAGGCTTTCAAAAGGGTGGCTGGAATTTTCGAATGGGTGCCAATTCGAACGATCAGTTTCATTGAACGGTTGATCCTAGGTCCGAAAATGCCGGCTGACGTGGCAAGCCATGTCAAAGCCAAGATCAACCGAATGATCCCAAGCGCAGAGGTGCTCAGTCCAATAATCAACGCTTCCGAAATTGGTTAGATTACTCCCAAGGCCAACGGCCTTGCGTAATGCAGCCCAGGGTTGTGCCAGCCCTTGGGCTGCATGACGAAAGCCTGCTGGTTTTTTGAATCATCCAGCCGCTGTACTCATCCCTGCCTCACCACCTGCGGCTCACGCGATTTCAAGACCTCGTACTTGGTCAACTCCCGCCACTGGCCTTTCACGAGGTTGCCGAGCACAAGCATGCCGATCTTCACACGCACGAGGCGCAGGACTTCGATGTTGAAGGCTTCGAGCAGGCGGCGGATGTGGCGGTTGCGGCCTTCGTCGAGGACCACTTCGAGCCAGATGTTCTTTTCGCCGGTGCGGAGGATTTTAATGACTTTGGCGGAGAGATGGTCGCCTTGCTCCTCGTCAACGACTCCCTCACGGATCTGCGCGATGCGCTTCTCATCGACGGTGCCGCTGATTTGAACGTGGTAGGTTTTGTCGAGGTGCGTGTCGGGATTGGTGATCGTGTCGGCCCAAACGTTGTCGTTGGTGAACAGCAGCATGCCCTCGCTGGCCTTGTCGAGACGGCCGACGGGTGAGAGGTGCGGGAGTTTGGAATTCTCGAAGCAGGAGAAGACGGTCTCGCGGCCGAGTTCGTCCGAGGCGCTGGTGACGAGGCCGCGCGGTTTGTTGAGCATGACGTAGATGCGCGGGGCTTGATTGATGCTGATGTCATCCATGATGATGACATCCTTTTTGAGCACCACGGGGAACTCGGGATTCTTCCGCACGGTGAGGTTCACCTTCACCTTGCCCATGCGGATCAGCTCAGTGGCACGACTGCGCGAGCAGAAGCCGAGCTTGGACATGGCGCGGGCGAGTCCGGTGCGGGTGGGTGGGGGTTGAGACATAAATCAGCGTTAGCGCAGGTACATGCTTTGTGCAGAGGGAATTTAGCGAGTGGCATGAGATCTGATATGCAAAGTGGACGAATGCATGCATGGATCGGCTCATTCCAAACAGTTGCCCTCATTTGAAATGACTTCGCGTCTTCGCATTCGCTCGCTTTTCTTCAGTTGGGTGGTTTTTGCCGCCGCGTTGCATGCAACTTCGTCGCTCAGAGCTTCCATTGAAGCCGTGGTCTTCGCCGCAGAACCGGGAAAGCTGTTTCTGCCGTTGGATGAAGCTGTGGCTGAGCTCAAATGGCCGATCAAACGCGATGCGGAGGGCAAGATCATCGAGCTCAATAGCTGGGAGGTGCGGGAGGGCACGCTGCGCACGCTGGTCGATGGCACCCCGCTGGTGAATAGCGAGCAGCTAGCGCAGGCTGGTGCGGCGGTATCTACGCCGAATGTGGAAGGCAGTGTCAAAGTAGGGCATTTTATCCATGGGTTCACCTTGGTGGTGTCGCCGCAGTATGTGGAGATCAATCTGGCGAAGCAGCAACTGCAAGCCTGGCAAGGAGACCGCCTCGTGCTGAAAACGCGCATCAGTTCCGGGCGCAAAGGTGGCACACCTGCGGGCGAATTTCGAGCCGGGCCGTTTCGAGCGCTCATGCACCGCTCAAAGCTTTATCACAATGCACCCATGCCTTGGAGTGTGCAGCTTAACGGCAATATCTTCATCCATGGTTTCACCAGCGTGCCGAATTATCCTGCTTCCCATGGCTGCATCCGCGTGCCGTTGAATGAAGGCAACCCGGCCAAGTTTTTCTACGAGTGGGTGATCAACGGCACACCGGTGAGCGTGAAAAAAGAGTGAGCATCAGGCTCTCGGCATCAGATCACGCTCAATGTCCTCACGATCGACGCGGTTGCGCGCCTTGATTTTGTAATCGCGTTTGTTGCGGCGCTCGACGGTCATTTGGCGCTTCTTGCGTTGTTTGCGTAGCTTGGCGATCTCGTCTTCAAGCTTCAAATAACCTTCGTAGCGCTCAACATCGAGCTTTCCGGCCTCTGCCGCCGTGCGGATGGCACAACCGGCGTCGGTGCCGTGTTTGCAGTCGTTAAATTTGCACTGCTGCGCGAGGTCTTCGATGTCGGCAAAACGCTCGCGCAGCGTGGTCTCATTGGTCCACATCTGGACTTCTTTGATGCCAGGATTGTCGATGAGGATGCCGCCCTTCGGCAGGACGAGCAGTTCGCGTGCGGTGGTGGTGTGGCGGCCTTTGCCGGTGACTTCGTTTACTTCATCCACCCACTGCCAGTCGTCGCCGAGCAGCAGATTGATCATCGCCGACTTGCCGACGCCACTGGAGCCGATGAAGGCCACGCTTTGACCGCGCTTGAGGTAATCCTTCAGCACCTTGAGGCCCTTGCGCTTCTTCACGCTCGTCACCTGCACGTCCGCGTCGGCGTTGAGCGCACGAATGGCCTCCGCGGCCTCCTGGTTCTGCTTGTCGGGGTATAAATCGCTCTTGTTGATCAACACGACCGCTTTGGCTCCGCTGCGACCGATGACTGTGAAGTAGCGCTCCATGCGCCGCAGGCTGTAATCAGGTCCGGCATCGGTGACGACGACGACCGCGTTCACATTCGCGGCGATCACTTGTTCTTCGGCGCTGTCGCCTGCGGCTTTGCGGGAGAAGCAGGTCTGCCGCGGCAAGCGAGCACGGATGATGTTGTCTCCGTTCTCACCACCGACTTCCAACGCCACCCAATCGCCTACAGCGGGCAGTTCGGCATCAGTTTCGGCGTCGTGATAAACTTTGCCACTCAGGATGACCTCGAACTCGTCGAAGCCGTTTGCGCCATCGTCCAGCAGTGCGCCATAGCTGATCTTGTTGTCACGAATCAATCGCGCAGGCTTCCAACCCTGCTCGCGAAACGGTTCGAAGTGCTTCGCGAAAAAATCATTCCAGCCGAGGTCGATGAGGTTCATCGGCGCCACTGATACATCCAGCGTTCGGAGATCACTTTCTTCGCGTCTTTCAGTTCCATCATGATCTCCAGCAGGTTGGTTGCCTCGGGCACGTCGAGCTTGAAGAAGGCACGCCAGCCTCCGGTTTCATTGTTTTTCATGACGCGCTTGTCCAGCACCTTGCCTTCACCACCACTGAGCACGACGTCAATGTCCGGCGTCCAATCCTTCGGTTTCGTGGCGCCATCCTCGGCACCTTTGGCGAAGTCGATGACGTAAAGGTGATCGTCAGAGTCCATCACAAAACCACGGCGTGAGCTGATCACTTTGCACAGCGTGCCAGGCTCATGCTGGTCGAGCCAGTTCAGCTTATACTCGACCTTCAGCGGTTCCGCAGGCGTGGCGGGCAGTTGATCCGGCTTCCACATCGCGACGATGTTATCCCAAGTCTCCTCACCGGTGGAAAGCTCGACGAGCGTGACGGCACCTTTGCCAAATCCGCTCACCGGCTCCACCCAGACGGCAGGACGACGATGATAGTTGGCTTCGAGGTCCTGGAAGTTGTTGAAGTCGCGATCACGCTCCGCGAGGCCGAATCCTTTGAGGTTGTCCGTCTCGAAAATACTCAGGCGCAGATCACGACTCACATCCAACGGCCGCCAGATCGTTGGCCCGCCTGCGATCTCGACCTGCAAGCCGTCCGAATCATGCACCTCGGGCCGGAAATCATAAGGCTTCGGGTTCGAGTTCTCGCCAAACCAAAACATGCTCGAGAACGGCGCGATGCCGAGCATCTTCACTGCCTTGCGCAGATGCAGCGTGGCTTTGATCTTCATCTCCGTGCTCTCACCAGGAGTCGATTCAAACTCATACGCACCGGTGATGCTAGGCCCATTGAGCAGCGCGAGCAGTTTGAAGGACTTGTCGCCCAGCTTCGGCTGCTGGAACCAAAAATGGGTGAAGTCAGGGAACTCCTCTGGCTCACCGCCGATGGTGTTCACCGCCACCGCACGCGCCGAAATGCCGTAGCCGAGCTGCGTCGTCACGGCGCGGAAATAACTCGCGCCCATGAACACCATGAACTCAAACGGCCGCTTCACTAGCGAGTCCGGTGCCAGCACGCGAAAACCCGCGTAGCCCTGCGGGTTCTTCGCGTCCGCAGGCACTTGCAGTTCGCCATACTCGAAGTTTTTGCGATCAAACGGCACGTCCACCGTTTGCGGCCCTTTCATGTCATAAAACATCACCGGCTTCTTGAACATCCAACCGGGGTGGAAAAACTCGACGCGGTAAGTGTCGCCTTGCTCTGCAAAGAGCGCTTTATCTCGCAGGAAACGAATCTGCCGATGCCCATCGTATTTGAGTCCTTCAAAAAACGGATCAAGCTGCTGTGTCGGTGCTTGGTAAGGCTGCAGGGCAAGCTGTGCGGCCACTTTCTCCAAATCGGCAAAGCCTTTGACCGAATCGAGCGCCACCTGAGCTAAGCAAGGGGTGGCGAGCAGCGAGAGGACCGAAAACGGGAGAAGGAATTTCATGCGTATGGGGAGGGTGCTAGGATGCAGCACAGGGCATGCCAGTCAACCCAGCTTGGCAGGAAGCTCTTGCCAGTGGTCCTCGCCTTGTTGCATCATTCGCGCATGACTTCTGCCACGTCACCACCTCGCCTCCTCCCGATCATTCTGTTTAATGCTGCCTACATGGCTGCGGCGGTCACCGGTTCCATCGTGCAGGGAAACCGCGAGTTCATCTTCTACATCGTCGTCATGATCGTGCTGATCGGCGTCATGAGCCTCGTTAACAGCCGTGTGAAGCTCACGACTCCGCTGCTCTGGGCCTTTTCCATCTGGGGTTTGGCGCACATGGCCGGTGGCTTGTGCCCGCTGCCTGCGGGTTGGCCATACAACGGCGATCAAGCCGTGCTCTACAGTTGGTGGATCATTCCGCAGAAGCTGAAATATGATCAAATCGTCCACGCCTACGGTTTCGGCGTCACCACCTGGCTCTGCTGGCACATTTTACGCAATGCAGTACGTCAAATCGATGGCACCTCCTTGAAGCCCACCTTCGGCATGCTCACACTCTGCGCTGCCGCTGGCATGGGGTTCGGTGCATTGAACGAAGTGATTGAGTTCATCGCCGTGCTCACCATTCATTCCCAACACCAACGTCGGTGGCTACGAAAACACCGGCTGGGATCTCGTTGCCAACATGGTAGGCACGGTCATCGCAGCAGTGGTGATTCGCTTCAGGTCGTAGGACGGGTGTGGCGAGCCCGCCCGTTTGCCTGGCGGTAGCGAGAAGGCTGCTTCACGCTCCAAAAGTCGGGCGGGCTGTCGCCACACCCAACCTACGACACCAAAGCGTTCGGTCTGCTCCAGAGGATCTTGCCCAGTACGAGATCGCCCTTGAAGCCTGCCTTGGGCAGCATCTCACCATCGGTGACCCACGATTCGTTGGCGTTGACATTGAGGGTCTGAAAATTTCCCATCAGTGGCACTTCATCCGCTGCGTTGACTCCATCACCAATCAACGGCAACACCACGCGCTCGGTCTCGCGAATGAGGCGCAGCGTCTTCAAATCTACCTGCGCCATGAACAGTGGCGAGCGCCAGCGGATGACTTTCTCGTTGGTGGTGTCCTTGCGCGTATAAACAAGGTGCAGCGCATCGCTGTGCGGCAGCCAGTGCTGCTGCGTGGTGCTCATATCCAGCGGCGTGCCGTCATCCCAGCACCACGGCTGCTTTTCGTCGAAGTCGAGCCCGTCATCGCTTGAGGCGACGTAGCCGCGATTGTCCTCCGCACGCAGCGTTGTATAAAACTTACCGCGATACCGCACCAGCGACGGCTCCAGCAGACCACGACCGGCGTCATGCTTGATTTCGCGTCCGACTTTCTGAATCGAAAGCGTTTCGCCATCAAATGCGCAGCGCACACCTGCTGCTGAGCGGCTCGTTTGCTTCGCACCAAAGGACATCACCAACGCGATGCTGCCATCTTCCAGCACCTCACGCTGGCCGCAGTTATTCGTATAAATCGTTGCGCCCCGTGGGTCGTCCCAGAGCAGGCGCTTACGCTCCGACCACTTGCCGTCTTTATAAACCGCATACACCGGGCAGCGCGGTGGTTGCTTGCGGTCAAAGCTCTTGCCCTTGTAAAACACATTGTGTCCCAGCGCTAACACGCTGCCACTTGGAGGATGAAACTGCGGCACCACATCGCAAACGCTTTCATCGCCGCGATCATCCGTGGCCGGATTGCGGCCCAAGGAAGGCACGGGCTGCGGCTCCGTCCATGTTTTGCCGAAATCACGCGACTCCATCCAATGCACCGGCAGGAAGAAGTCTGAGCCGCGAATCTCCTGCATCGTCATGAACACCACTGGCCCGTCCTTCGACGGCACCAAACAAGGCCGCGGATGAAACCACGACGGCCCGCTGCCATCGCGGCCCTTCTTGAGTGTGATCTTCTCGATGGATGCCACCAAGCCGCCCGCCGATTGAGCTGCGGCGACATTGGTAGCCATCAGACCCGCCGTGGTTTGTTGAATGAAACGACGGCGGTTCATAGCGATACTCGTTTGAGCTTACTTCGCCTTCTTCGGCTTCTCCGGCAGTCCCTGGCCTGGCTTGAGATCCAGATTCGCCTTCATGTCTTCTTCCGTCACGGTTGAGGCAACGCCATCGACTGGAACTTTTGCCTTCGCCGTCCAAAGGATCGCATTCAGCACCAGCTTGCGCTGATCATTGTTCGCCCAGCCTTGATGATAATGCCCACCCGTGAAACCGAAGCCACGTCCACCGTCCGCACGCTCACAAGCCCAAGCGACATGCTGTTTCTCATGATTCTTCACCGACTCACGCACCGCAGGGTTGCCGCTGTGGTCACCGTCTGGGCGACTCATGGTCGAGTCAGGAGCCACATCGCTGAGGATCGGTGTCACGCCTTCCATGCCCTTGCGGAAGCGCATGTAGAAGTACCATTCGTCATTCGTGGCAAAGGGCTTCACGCCCTCGCTGATCGGATGCGCCGGGAATTCTTTGAAATTCGCATCCCAATGCGGATTCACGCTCCAATTGATCTCAAACGCACCGCCCATCCAGTCGATGAACTCCTTGTTGCCCTTCGGGATCGTCGGCTCCACCGCGTAATGCAGCGTCAGGAAGCCGCAACCACGCTTCATCTCCTTATCGAGCTGCGCGAGGCGATCCTCCTGCAGTGCAGGATGTCCGCCGCCACCATCGGAGTAGATCACCACCGTATCAGCCTTCGCTAACTCATCCGCCGCAGGCCATTCGCCATTCAGATGGAATTTGATGTCCACCTGATCCGCCGCGCCCTGCTCCAGGCACTTTTTCAGCAATTGAATGCCCGCATTGTGCTCATGCTGTCCCGGTCCATGCGACGGCTTCCCGGCGATCATGACGATGGATTTCTTGTCCGCCGCGAAGG
>Ga0114966_10001000_pt1 | contig 26419 bp, 52 predicted proteins | sample M_130207_XF_Meta_FD_87029 | JGI IMG/M metagenome (GOLD analysis project Ga0114966, IMG submission 87029) | Freshwater microbial communities from Lake Montjoie, Canada to study carbon cycling - M_130207_XF_MetaG | ecosystem: Environmental > Aquatic > Freshwater > Lake | place: Lake Montjoie... | reverse complement strand
GCAGGTTGATTTATTTCAGCTTCTTTAACAATACAGAGGAACTTACTAATACTTTCTTGTACTGGAGCAGGGCCGGCACTACGGTTGAACCGATCATTTCCTTGCGCCGCTGCCTGCATAGCGGCACGTTGTTGCTCTGGATTCATGCTGTCCCAGTTTTTCCAAAATGTATCTTTTCCTGTGCTAGCTGCCGGTTATTTCCTGCGGCTTGCATGGCAGCTACGTCTCGACCAAATGCATCTTTTCCTTGTTGTGCGGCTTGCATGGCGGCTATGTCTCGACCAAATGCATCTTTTTTTGGATCTTCTCTAGGTGTAGGCAGTGCAGGGTTATTTGCCGCAGGAGCCGCTTCTTTAACCCCTGCCAGTTGTTTCACTCTTCGAATATCTTCTGAAATTTTAGGAGTACGTTCTGCCCAATTCTTATCCTGTTTGACATGTGCTAGTAGTGCTTGCCCTTGTTCTGGAGGCAAGCTGGCCATGATAGCTTCTACACTGTCAATGTTGTCGCCGGTGGCGTTAGGTCCTAATAACACCTGTGCAATAGCATCCCACTCGTCTGCAACTAGTTCGCCTTTCTTATTCTCTGGTGTACGTGCAAACAGTCCTTGCCATGCAGAGTACATATAGCCCTTGCTCTTAGCCAACTGTGCTAACATTAGTTGCTTGCCCACACCTTTGTATACTGATCCTTTGGGAATCTTGTGTTGGTGATAACGGCTAACTTTAGCCACATTAGGAATAGTCTCTAGATCAACTTGGTAAAACTCATCACCTACTGGTAAACGTACAAATACATTAACACCTGCTTGACGCACTTGGAATCCACGATCTTGTACAAACTGTGCCAATGATTTACGTGCTGCCTTATCATCGTCAGTTTTAAACTTGGCTTTGACTTCATCAAGATCAACTTGTAGATCCATGTCACCACTCATCTCGCCCGGAGTAGGAGTATGTGCGCTGCCAATGGCTACACTGTTCAATCCTAGAGGATTTAAGATGTTATCCATCTTAGCTTTCATTTCCGGAGCTAATTTCTGATCAAACTCTTTAGTATCGGGAAATATTACATTCTTACTCATTGTTTTTACTTTCCTGTATTTTCTTCATACCACGCTTAAACTTAGCTGGTTCAGCAGTACGGATGGCATTAACAAATCGACGCTCTAATTCAGCGGCTGTTTCAACATCGTATTGTTCACGGATTAGGGTTAGCAAATTGATAGCTGACTCAATAAGGTTGGCCCCGCGACTTTCGATAACTTGATCTTTGTCACGACTAATGCCCAAATCGCTTAATTCTTGCAGTATTGACCTAGTACTTTTACGCATAAACCATTAAATCCTTTTGTATATTTAACCTTTTTGCAAAGTAAAATAAAAATGTTGCAGTGCCAGGTAAAGTCGACTAAATACATTAGTAGAAACCATGAGTCTCTACATACACTTACACAAGGATTATAGCATGAAATACATATCAGAGCAAATGATTAGAGTAATGGAACGTTTAGCCGAAATGTTTCCAGGATCTAACTATCAAAGCAGCCTAGATTCTTATCTAAGTACCAAAGGCATTACCGATGCCGCCCAGTTGGAAAACTATATCCAACAATACAACTATTCTCAAAAGGAAAAATATCTATGAAAAACTTTATCAACACTATATTCGAAAGCCTGGTTGCGTGGGGCGAAGCCATTGCGGAATACCGTAAGAGCAAAGCATCTCATCACTACTATTAAAATTACTAAATATTGGCATGAAATTAGTGTACATACACGGTGCCAATGCTACCAGCGAGAGCTTTAACTATATCAAGAGTAAACTAGGTGAAGGCTTAGACCTTAACTATGATAGCCGCAATGGGTTTGAAAATAACCTAAAAGATATGCAGTCAACATTACAGGACCACAAAGACCTAGTGTTTGTTGCACATAGTCTGGGTGGTATCTACAGTTTGCATCTAGCCAACAGTATGCCAGAATCCGTTAAGGGTGCTGTGACATTGAGTACTCCATATGGTGGTGCTGAAGTAGCGGACTATGCTCAATACTTTTTGCCGTTCAGCAGACTAATGCGAGACATTGGGCCAAGTAGTTGGGTTATGAAGCAGGCTAAACGTATCAAGATACAGCATCCTTGGACTAACATAGTGACTGTAAAGGGTCAAAGTCCTTTTATGCACGAGCCTAATGACGGTGTGGTGACCATTGCCAGTCAACGGCATCACGAAGATATGGAACTAGTGGAAGTGGACTACAACCACTATGAGGTTGTGCTCAGTGACGCTGTTGTTAAACTTATTAAAGAAAGAGTAAACAAGTTTAAGAAATAGTTCATTCAGCTTTACAAACAGTTTGTATCACTGTATAATAAATACATAGACAGCAACAGTTGCTGTTTACACATAGACATTAAACACACAGGAGATTATTATGTCACAATTCGAAACACCAAAGCTACCAGAAGTTAAGTTCAACAAGAACGGATATGAAATCCGCACAGACATCTTGGGTATGGCTAAAAGCCTAGTGCAAGACGACTTCCACGCTAAATTCCAAGGCTGGGAAATGAGTGCTGCTAAAGATGAAAAGACTGGCCAAATTATCAGTACAGTCACAATGCCACAGTTTCCGGGACTTGACAAAGTTCTAGAAACAGCTGAAAAGATGTACGCATTTGTCAATGCTGGCGCAACTGCTAAGAAGTAATAGTATATTACATCAAACAAAAAGGACCTTCGGGTCCTTTTCTTTTATCCAGAAGCCCAACCTATCTCCGCCTGGGCTTGGATACCATGTGGTATTTTCAGGTTGCGGCTGCGTATCTTCTTTCCATACTGGGTATATTACGTCACTGCGGTGATTACTAAAATCATCATTCCAACGTAGATGCACTTCGATAATCTTGCCATCTACATATTCTACATTGATCCAAGGAGTTAGTCTCCACAGTTCGCCCAGTACCTTAGGAAATGTATATTGTTCGTTGATGCGTTCCCAACGACTGAATCTATCTAATCTATCGCTGTTGCGAAAACCCTCAACTACCAACTTGGGTATGCCATAATGAAAGTCTACACTGGTATGGCGACCAGTAAACCATTCTGACCAAAAGTATCCATCTGGTACGAGATCAGTGTCCGTGGGTGTTAGCCATTGTTTGGTGGCACCACGACTCATCATGCGTATGTTGGTTATAGGGCGAACAATGTAGTATGCTGGCTTGGGAACTGCTATGCCAGCAGGGCCTGCTGAGTATCCGTTTTTACGTGCTAGGATTAATTTGTCATATATCCACAAGTAATCTGTGGGGCATGTTGACCACACATCTTTATCATCTATGTACATTAGAATCCGTTAGTGGAAGTTCTGTAAAAGATCTTACCGGTAAAATCTGATGTCTTGGCCTGTCCAGGATACTCATAACTAACTTGCAATACACCAGGGCCGTCTGGACCATTACCAAACACCACACGCATAGGAATGTAAGTGCCTGCCGTTAAAGCCACTGTGGTTGACACTTCATACACTGGATGTAGGCCGCCAAGCGATATGTTTTCGTTAACAAGACTGTTGCCACTACGCCAGTTGGTAATAGCATTGTCGCCAAACCACAAGTAGGCGCCGTCATCGCAGGCCAGATATATTGTGTAGTTACCAGTGTAGGTCACTCGCAGATAACCTATCAGCATCATGCTGGTTGAGTTGGGTAGTCCCGGCTCGTTGACGTCATTGTCGGCGGCATTGAAGTTATCAGGAGCAGCTTTTAAGGCAGCAGTGTCAAAGAAGTTAGCACTTTCATAATGATAACCTTCGTAGTTGGTCCGCCAAATGCCTGGGCTAACTTCAATAACTTCACCGTCGTACGTTGCTTCAGTGTTTGAATCATACCAAGGACGACCTTGTACTAGGCCACTGGTGTTGGCATTATCATCCCCACTAGTAGCATAGGTATCTGGCAATAATGCAATGTTGTAAGTGTTTTTAGCACGGTAGTAAGACTTGGTCGTATCTACACTGCCGCTGATTGTGCCGTTCGTAGCAACTACTTTACCTTGACGTTTAGCTTCAGCAATAGCCAGTTTGGCAATCTGCCTTGCTTGTTTAGTTGCCAGTGTTGATATTCCGTTTGCAGCCATTATGTTAATCCTCTTACGATATTTATCGTTAAATAGCTTACTATGATAGATAAAACCCCCTTTGAAACACTGATAGCAGATCTTAAAGCTAATGGCAAGTATCGTGTGTTTAACGATATTATGCGTGAGAACGGCAAGTTCCCCCAGGCTATCTGGTATGGGCCATACGCTATAAAGAACATTGTAAACTGGTGCTCAAACGATTACTTGGGCATGGGACAGCACAAAGTTGTTATAGATGCTATGCGCACAGCCCTGGACATGACAGGTGCAGGATCAGGTGGTACTCGAAACATTGCAGGTACAAGTCACTATCACGTGGCCCTAGAGCATGAGCTGGCAACTCTGCACAAGAAAGAACGAGCACTCCTATTCAGTTCAGCTTATGTGGCCAACGAGTGGACACTTATTGCCTTGGCTAAGATTATTCCCAACATTGAATATATCAGCGACAGCAACAATCACAACTCAATCATCGTAGGTATACAGCACAGTCGTGCTATCAAAAGTATATTCAAACACAACGACATGCAGATGTTAGAAGAAATGTTAGAAGCCAGTGTGGCTGCGGGCAACACACCTTGTATTGTATTCGAGTCAGTATACTCAATGGACGGTGATGTGGGCAAGATTGCAGACATCTGTGACCTAGCTGACAAGTACGGTGCTATGACCTACATTGATGAAGTACACGCTGTGGGCTTATATGGAGCAACAGGTGCAGGTAAAGTTGAGCATCACGGGCTACAGGATCGTGTTGATATAATCAACGGTACACTTGGTAAAGCATTTGGAGTTCAGGGCGGATACATTGCCTGTGACAATATTGTAGCAGATGCTATCCGTAGCATTGCTGCTGGCTTTATCTTTACAACATCTATGAGTCCCGTGACCTGTGCCGGCGCACTGGCTGCTGTGAAATATCTCAAAGTCAATCCTGAACTACGTGAGCAACATCAAGACCGTGCCCGTAAGTTAAAGTATAGATTGATCAAAGCTGGCATACCTGTTATGGAATGTAGTACTAGTCACATAGTGCCTGTGTTAGTAGGTGATGCTAAACGTGCTAAGGCAATGAGTGATGCACTGATTAACGATCACAACATATACGTTCAAGCAATAAATTCGCCAACGGTTGATGTGGGAACGGAGCGGTTGCGATTTGCCCCCACTCCGTTTCATGATGATGGTATGATCGAGGACTTGGTTCAAGCCCTTGTCAAGGTGTTTAATACATACTGATCAGCTGTGTAACCCCGAATACTAACGCGGCAGTTAATTGTTGGTCGGCTGCTGCTTCTTGTAGTTTTTCTGTACTAATCAAATCTTGTAGTATCTCCTTAGCTTCACTGCCGCTTAGTAGCCCTGAACCTACAGATTCATGTACTTGTAGTGCATACTGAGCACGTTCAGCAGCCCAAGTGTTACCACTTTGCATTACTTCTGTTAATACGCTCATTTTAGAACCTCCCTTGTACTGATCCAGCTAGGATGTCAGTTTGTTGTTTGATAATCTTTACTTTCAAATCACAATACAATGGACTCACCGGACCTGCTTTTAAACGATCTTGATACTCTTTAACAGTTGCAGTCACTGTGCCAGTTAACTTGGCAATATCCTTAGTAGGTTTAGTCTTAGCATAGGTATTGAACCATTCTATATTCAATGCCAACAATCTGAGTTGCTGTGCTTGATCACCTTTACAATCAAAATGTGTAACTTGTACTTGTATGTCTGTTATGACCTTAGCTTGGTTTGCATCCCATCGACTAGGGATCATATCGACTATGCTAGCACACCCAGTTAAACTTACTAATGCTAAAATTACTAAAAGTTTTTTTATGTTATTTGATCTCATTGTTGTTATCCTCGTGTTCTACGAATGGGTAAGCTACTCCAATCTGTCCACAACCAAACGCTGCTAATCCCTCAATGAGATTGTTAACAAATTCATTAAACAAGACTGTAAGGGTTTCTCGGTTGATCATATCCATCATCCTCTGGGTATACTGGGTATTTATTTGTATCAGTCGGCGGATTTACATTTCTGTCTCTTGGCATTGGTCAATGCTCCAAAATCAATTGGCCATTCTTGTCCAGGTTGCAGTTCAATTGCCCCCACTGGAAACTTGTAGTCAACTCCAGCCAGCTTTTCTATTTCTGCAATGGGCTTGCGGAACACTGTAAGGTCGTTGCCTAAGTTGACGTATGGTTTGGTATGTGGGAATACCCAGCCAGCGATCTGTTGAGTCTGATTGTTGATCACAATTTTGTAATAGCCATGCGGAATAATAATACCATTACCAATAGTTGGATCACCAGCGCCATAGAATGCGCCAACATATATAGTAAGTGGTTGGTTCAGTTGCACTGCCCACCCACGCACACTTGTCTCTAACAACTTCCATATTCCACGATTCAAACTGCCATGTTGGGGATACATGTTTGTCATTAAAAAACTTTCGTATTCCACTTGTTGGCTCCATGATAAGTCACCGTCTGGTGCTGCATGTCCTTTGTCGTAACCTGTGCCAGCGTAGTCATCTGGTCTAGCACCTGTACCGTTTAATGATTGATCAGCAACAAAGGCATTAGTACGTGGAAAACAGCCCAGTGCGTTTTGTGGTAATAGTGTGTAGGCCACATATACAGGAATCTTAACAGGAGCATCGTATGCAACTAGGTAGGCTTCTCTGCAAATCGGAACAGCTGATCGTTGTGTGGCTGCAAAACCGTACGGGCTGTGGACAGCACATGCTTGTGGCGGTAGTGGAGCACGTTGTTCCCATGCACCTGCTAAACTGCTAACAGCAAGTAATAGGACGAATAATAGTTTTTTCATTAAGTAGCACCTTTTATTAAGTACTAATATTTAGTCGTAAAAATAGGAACCTAGGTTCCTACTGCTGGTTACGCAAATCCAGCGACACGTTATTGTGTGCCCGGGTTGGATTACTTACCTAATAGAGTATCAACTTTGGCTTCGGCAGCATTTAAACGTGCTTCAAAAGCATCTAGTACTGGGTCAGCTGGAGTTGCAACTGCTTCGGCAATTTCAGCGTGAACTTCTGGAGCAACTTCTGCAACACCTGTTGCAGCTACAATAATCTCAGCCACTGCGGCTGCTGCTTCTGCTGCAACTTCTGGTGCTGGTGCTGGCATGTCAGCAACTGCTGTCATGATAGCGGCTGTGATTGCTACTGGGTCTGTAACAACTTCTGGCTCTGCGGCAACAACTGCTTGAACTGCGGCTGAAATAATATCAGCAACTTCTTCGTTAGCAACTGGTGCAGCTTCCACTTGTGCGGCAACAACGTCAGCCACGATGTCAGCAGCAGCTGGAACTTCTGCACTTGGTGAAAGTGCAACAACTGCTTCAACGGCTGCTTGGATGCTGTCAACTGCCTGTGCTGCGGCAGCAACAATAGCGTCAACATGTTCTTGAGTCTTCACAGCGATCAACTGATCAACTTGAACTTCAACAAGAGATAATCTTGCATCTAATTCGTCAATGCTTGTGGCACTGTCTGTGTTAACTGTGGTACCAGTTAGGTTGGCTAACTTGGCTTCTACGGCTACTAATCTTGCGGCTAGGTCTTCAAATCTCATGTGATTCTCCTTAAGGGTATATGAGGTGTACTGTTATAGTACGCTATTATTTAACTATTAACCTATTACACTAAGATTACATTAACTCCAATATCGGTTATGTTCTAAACTATTCCAATAGGTCTTGTTATTACGATTAACAAAATTTTTAACAAGATATTTGCCCATGCCAAGATAACCCATCTTTTTAAATCTGCGCGAGTCTTGTCCAAAATAGTGTCGAATGATCTTAAACTTTCTAGGGCTATATTTTTTAGACAAGAAGTAGTCTTCGGACGTTAGTAAATTTTCAGGAAAGCCCCCGAACTCTTCAAAACGATCTCTACGAGTCAGCATAAATGCTCCAACAGCAAAAGGACTGAAATGCTTTAGAACACGATTAATACCGTTGAATACAGCAAACCCAATCTTTGCTCGCACGTCTTGATCGTAGCACTTGATGTTTAATCCAATAAGGTCTAAGTTCTTAGACTCTATCAAATTAACAGCATCATGTATCACAGTATCCTTAAAGAAACGTACATCAGCATCAATGAATAAGATATAAGGGGTAGTGACTAGTCTTGCTCCGTTATTCTTGGCAATACTAACAGGCCCGCCATCGATGATTTCTACATTCAAGTTGCCTTTGGTGGCCTGTATAACTTGGCGGGTATTGTCCGTTGAGCAGTCTGCAATAATGATTCTAGTACTGCCTATCATTTGATTACGTAAGTGTGTTAACAGATAAGAGATATAGTTTTCCTCATTCTTACAAGGAACTACTATTGTTATTTTATCACTTATTGTCTTTTGCATACGCCTTCTACCTTAAAATTACTAAACTTTAGTTGCCACTTCATCGATGCTAGGGTCATCTCGCAGCTCAGTTGGTCTTTGAATGTTAGTTCTATTCTTCCCGGAATGTCCTGGGGGTTGTTCACGTGAACCGCTATCAGTATCAGTAGCCACATTGTCCGTCTCCTTGGTCCAAGTTATAATTTCCCAACGGCCGTCATGATGTTCAACCAAGGCAGTACACGACTCAACCCAGTCGCCGTCATTCATATATACTACACCGTTGATCTCTTTGATTTCTGCATGATGTATGTGTCCGCATATCACACCATCGAATCCACGCTTCTTGCAATAGTTAGCCAAGTTCTCTTCAAACTTGAATATAAAATCTACGGCTTTTTTAACTCGGTGTTTAAGAACACGGCTAAGGCTAAAGTAACCAAAACCCATACGATGACGTAGCCAATTGTACTTACTATTGATAGAAAGGATGATATCATATGCCTTATCTCCTAAGAAAGCTAACCATGGTGCCAGTCTGGTGATGCCGTCAAACAGGTCACCATGTGTGACAAGGTAGTGTTTACCGTCTGCACCTATGTGCTCTATTTGATTGTGTATTTCTACTAGACCAAAACTAAAACCATATGGCAGCATGGGTCTTAAAAATTCATCGTGATTGCCTGCTATGTAGATCACACGGGTTCCACGCTTGGCATGTCCCAGTACACGGCGTACCACATTGGTGTGACTCTGTTTCCATCGCCAGGTGTTTTGTTGAATCTTCCAAGCATCAATGATATCGCCCACAAGGTACAAGGTATCACAGGTGTTGTGTTTGAGAAAGTTGTTTAACTTATCTGCTTGGCAATCTCTAGTTCCTAAATGTGTGTCACTGATAAAGATTGAGCGATATGTCTTCATATGACATATTTACCGCCAAATCGATTACAATGATATTACAAAATTAAAAACTATTGTTGAACCAGCCTACTTTACGACCATCAGCTATGCGACTATCATACTCTTCAGTGCTGCCTGGAAAGCGCCAGGCCCATACTGCTACCAACGCCATGAATATAGCTGTTGATAATATGCCAACGGGTTTAACACCGGTGAAGAACATGATCAACAGACTAACACTCATAGTGACCAGCATGAAGTATTTCATCTTATGCGGAAATACTCGCTTGGTGCCCCAGTTGGTTAAGAACGGACCAAACAACTTATGGTTGTACAACCAATCGTGCATACGCTTGTTGCCTTTGGCAAAGCAATAGGCAGCAAATACTACAAAACAACTATAAGGAATACCCGGAGTGATAACTCCAATGTAGGCCATACCTAAACTTAAAAATCCCAATATGTTCCAAAAAAACTTTTTAATCATGCCATTCCCCAGCTTCCTTCGCTCTTATGAGCTTGTAAATCAAATCCATTCTTACACTGTGTCTTGGGGCAAGGTCTTGGTCTACTATCTATTACAAAAGATTGATCAAATACATTACCCATATGTCCGTTGCTCTTACACCAGCCACGATAGACATATCCAAAATTATCTACAATAATTTGACTAACACCTGCCCAACACATATGACCATAATAATTGTTTAAATGATTAATACGCTTAAACTCTATAGTCTGCTCTACTTGAGCAGTATTGTGTATATCGATGCCTTGCGTTGTGTAGTACTCGTCCCACTGTGCTTCTGTATATTTAAGATATGTATTGTTACCCCTAGTAAAGTTTGAGTATAGTAGTTGTAACTGTACATTATAGCCTAGGTCTTTTAATATCCTATATTGAGTTAAGTTCCATGTTTCGGGAGTTAATGGAACAACTATTTTTGGTTGTATAAACTTGTTAATTGCATTAGATACTGTTAAGAAATGAGTGAAGTCAGTGGCTTGATGATATGTAAGGGTAGTATCGTATAGCTTATGAGCAATACATTGCCACCAATCTGTCGGTGCTTGTGCATTAGAGGTTATCTTAAATTTAATACGGTCGTCTTGATTGGCCATTACAATATATTGCAATGCTGTACTTTGTGTTGGCTCTCCGCCCGAGAACTCTAAGTTTACTTGTGAAAAAGCCCGGGTCTGATCAGTTAAATGAGCAAACGCCGGGCAAAACTTATCAGCTATAGGAAATGGATTGGTACCGTCGTGAAGTTCTACATGACAGTAACTACACTTTAAGTCACAACTATTGCCAAAATTCCAATCAATTGTTATTGTTTCATTCACGTTAAGTAAGACAGCCATTCGGAATGCTTTATCTGAAAAGGCATTCTCTTACGCTTATTTACTAATTCGTAGAAGTCTGGTTTATGTGGTTTAAACTTTGGCACAATCTTCTTGTTGTTTCCCTTGCTTGCATTACATGGACCACATGCAGTAACAGTATTCTCAAAGGTAGTCTTACCACCTAGGCTGACAGGTAACACATGGTCAAGGGTGCAATCTTTCTTTTGCAAGTCAACAGTACAGTAAGCACATTTATAACTGTCACGCAAGAATACACTACTCTTAGAAAAACGTATAGTCTTTTTTGGTTTCATGTAGTCGCGTAGGATTAAAATGCTGGGTACAGGAGTTTCCCAATTGGCACTATGCACAATCCAATTGTCGTGCCATGACAGAACATGGGCCTTGTCCAAGACCATATATTTGATTGCATCCTGCCAAGTTAGTGTACTAAGTGGCAGAAAGCTGACTGGTGCGCCGTCGGCGTTTAAAAGTAGCGAGTCTGACATTTTGGGTAATCATTTCTTTATTGTTGAGAACAGCTTGTATTATACAGCTATTCTGTTATTTAAGCAAGTAGTGTTTGTACAAATTCGGTGCCCGATTGCTCAATTGACTGAGTCCATTGATCCTGGGCTTCTAATCCAAATACACTTGTATAGCTGGGAGTTGCTGTTAGCCAACTAAAGTTATGCTGATATGGGGCAATACCTTTAATCTCGTTGGTTAGTTGTTCCGGTGCCCACGCACAAAGCCCAACTAATAATCGCCAATGTTTTGGATGGTCGCCCATTGCCAATCTTGGTAACAACTCGTGACTTGAGCTAATACTAAACTCGTCATTGATCTGCATAGTATTATTAGTTTTCCACTCTGAACTATGTAATAGTGTTAACGCTTTTACATTAACAGGGCCGCCAACATAAACAAATCCGTCAATGTCAATGTCAACATTACATTGTTCCGCAAACTCTCTAATAGACATCTTAGATTGTTTGTTTAGCACAATACCCATACTGCCGCGGGCGTGATCTTCTGTAACAAAAATCACAGTCTTTTGCCAAAAGTTTCCTCGCACACTAGGCGGTGCAATTAATAGTTTACCAGTTAAATTCATTATGCAAAAATTGTTCCGCCGATTAGTACTCCACCAGCAGCTTGTAGTTTATCTAAATAATCAACATTAGTGCCGGGACCATATGCTGCACGATTGGCTGCGGTAAATCGCATAATACCTTTAGGGGCAGTTCCTAATACCGATACTGCGGCAGTAAGAATAGATGTAAGTTGTTTACCTTGGGGGCCTTGTATAAAGTTTGTGCTTGGCCTATGTCCATTAACCTTAGTTCCAGTAACCGCTTGGAATTGATTCTTTGCTGTTAAGACATCTATAACGCTTTGCCCCCATTTTCCGCTTCTAGTCCGGTTTAAAATAACAGCCATAACGTACCCTTGTTCTTTTGTGTTGTTGCTTGCCTCGGCTCCTGTTGATCTTAATAAATACTCCCATTCATTATTTTCTAATTCTCTACCTAAAAACTCTTCAGCTTTTTTTCGAGCAACTGCATTGGCAGCATCTGGGTGTAAGTCTTGTAACTTAATGCTAGTTATATCTATGTTATTAGGTTCTGCACCAGCACGACTGTTTTTCTTAGTGTTAGATATATCTGTTTTATTAGATCCTAAGCCAACTTGAATGTCTTGTAATGTACTTTTTTTAATCTCGATATCGTTGCTTGCAATAAGTTTATTTAGAACTCTTATAGTTTCTGGGCCCGGATCTCCATCAATTGCTAACTTATTATCTTTTTGGAATTTTTTAATTGCATCAATAGTTTCGGGGTTTCGTACTCCATCCTTCGGCAATTCATATCCTAGTGCTATTAAAACTAGTTGCACATCGCGCATTTCAGTTCCCTGTCTGCTAGTGGGGACCCGTATACTGTTGACCGTTTCAGGAGCCTTGTCTTTAGTTCTCGGTGCGCCGGCCTTGGTGGCAGATGGCTTAATACCAGTGCCTGTTGAATCGTCGGAGCCCAGAGACTCGGATATGTTTGCCATTGGGTTTGTCGGCACACCGGAAACATGTTTTTCCCAGTGTAAATGTGGGCCATCAACAGCACCGGTAGCACCACTAAGACCTATAACTTGTCCTTTGTCTACCATCTCGCCTTTTTCTACCATAATATCAGAAAGATGAAAAAACTTATGAACAACTCCGTTTGCATTTAATACGATATACATACCACCTGCACCAGTATTTTCGGAGTGGATACGCTCAATTTTACCGTCTGCAGGTGCAACTATAGAAGTGCCAATTGCTGCCCTAAAATCAACACCGTTATGCGAGCCGTCAACGCCGTTACGTGTTCTACGCCCAAATGGACTAGTTACAACCGGGTTATCAATTGGCAGGATATCATCCCCGTCTTGGTTAACACGCTGCTGTACCGTAGACCGTGCCTTATCTCTTGTAGTTTTATCAATATTTGGATTCTGACCCGTTTTTATTCTAGGATCTGATACACCAAATTCTGTTCTCGCAGAGGCTGCATTAACGGTTTTTTTATACTCGGCAGCAATTTCTGGAAACTTCAACATGGCTCGCTGTGTAAGAGGCCCTATCTTTCCATCTATGCCATCGCCTTTGGGTCCAAATTTACCCAAATCTGCACCAGCTGCTTTTAAATCAGATTGCAGTTGCTTTATATAATATGTATTAACATCTTCTTTTATAATTTTAAATTCATCGAATCTCATAGCTGTCCTTTGCGTGTGCCCCAGTCTGGGATTTTGCCGCCATATTTTTTGCCCTTAAGTTTATGTCCACCCATAACTACACGGCTTTCTGGCCCTTTACCTAATAAGTGTGATTTGTTTCCTTCACGAGATCGTAACCCCTGGCTCTTACAGCTGGCAAGGTTACTTGCACCAAGATCTTTGTTAGATGTAGTGCTGGTACACAGCTTTCTGCTGGCCTTTTCATCAAGAGAAGCAAGTTCTTCGTCGGTGATAAATTCATTAAGTTTCATACTATATTTAACCATTCTTCTACAGAGATCCATTGTTGCGGGCCAATTGTAGATTCTAATTTGGTTAAATCGGCACATGTATACCTTTGATAACTGTTTTTAAGTTGAGAGGGCATAGGGATATATTCTTGATCATTGCTTATTAGATCAGCAACTTGCTGAAAACTAGTAGTTTTACCTGTGCCCACGTTCCATATTCCTGATTCTGTTACTTGATTAATAAATTCTACATGAATGCGGCATACGTCTTCTACTGCAACAAAATCACGCAGGTATTCGTTGCTATTCTCAAATAGTTTAATAGGGTTCTGTTTGCGGAATTGTGTTACTGGACTAGATTGACTGCCCTTATGTTCTTCATGATTGCCGTATACATTGAAGTAGCGGAACCCCTGGACCGCTCGCCCACTTGTTTGTTGTTGTACCCAGCGATCAAACAAATATTTTGACCAAGCGTATGGAGTACGTGGATCAACTGGAGCAGTCTCTGCAAAGTTATTACCTAATCCGTAGACACTTGCTGAACTAGAGTACTGCATGTTTACAAAGTTAGTTTTACATGCTCGGAACATCCAACGACTGAAATCGTAGTTTTGCTGTATAACTTTATCCACATCAGTTTCTGTTGTGCTACTGATTGCGCCTAGATGTATAACCCAGTCGTTACCTTCTACAGTTGGATAAGGAGTGTCTTTCCATTCCCATCCTTTAACTTCCCAATCGGTATGATCTTCTAAATATTTTAATAAGTTCTTACCGATGAAGCCTTTATGGCCCGTTACTAATACTCGCATATATATCCGTGATGTCCTGTGCTGTTAATGCGTACACTCCACTATGCTGTACTGTCTTACCAGCTGCATAATTAGCAAAGTTTATTGCTTGCTTTATATCACGTGTATTTAAGAACTCTGAGACCAGTGCTGCTAAAAAAGTATCACCTGCCCCACATACATCAAATACTTCCACACGAGGTGTTGGGTATAATGTATCTTTGTACACAGCACCGCGATGTCCCATTGTGACTATAAGTTCAGTTGGTAATGATTTAGCAAGACTATTTTCTAAACTGTTAATCTTAACAAAGCAACCTTCGAACTTGGCAAGGTCTGTTTTCTTAGTATCAATGAAGATTGGGCCTTTGTAATGTCTACGTATACCAGTAACCAATTCTTCTGATACAAATCCTTTATTATAATCACTAAAGACTACAGCATCAAAACTCGTTAGATGTGCTATCTTATCAGAAAATGGATTAACTGGTTTTTCGGAGTCCATTCGTAACAGGTGCTGACCTGAACGTTGATCGATGTACCGAGTCTTGATAATACGCTGATTATTAGTTTTAAATTCTACATCAATTCCAAACGCTTTAAGGTTAGCGTTAACATTGGCCGCCATACCTGGCTTAGTTTCCTTGTGCTTGAAACTCAGGATAGGTACAGGTGCTTCGGGGTTGAGTCTATCTACAGTGCCGTAGAAGTATTCATCTATGCAACTATCACCTAGTAATAATACTTTGAATTGTTTTTGTTGTTGAGTAGTCACCGACTCTGTCATAGTAAATTACCTGTTTACAATATTGATGTGCTGTTGATTTCTTATCATGTTTCCAGTCACTACCTTTGACATAGACATCTGGCTTGTATCGTTCCATTAACGTGACTAGTTCTTCTGTGCTGTCAAAGAATTCTACAATGTCCACAGCTTTTAAAGCAGACAACATGATCCTACGATCCGTCTGACAGTTGATAGGACGTTGCTCACCTTTGAGTTCCCTGACACGACGATCAGTATCAATGGCTACAATAAGCCAATCACCGTAGCTACGTGCTGTGTTTAGCAGTGCAACATGTCCCGGGTGTAACACATCAAACGTTCCGTTAACCATTACCGTAGTCATTCTAAGTCCAACCATTCATATACATTTAGCCACTTGCGTTTGCCTATTGTTTCTTTTAGGTGTTTGAGATTGGCACAGGTCTTGACTCGCATACGTTCTTGTTCGACCTGTGGAATTGGTACTGTGCGTATCTCCACATTCTCCTGTTCTGCAATTGCCTCTGCAATATCTAAGAATGAATGTGACAGGCCTGAACCCACATTCCATATGCCACTGCCATTGACTGTTTTCATAAAGTCAAGTTGTAGTTGACACAGGTCCCCGACCCATGTCCAGTCTCTATAGATGTGTTCCGCACCATCCCATACATCGATATGTCCTTCATGGCGTGCTTGTTGTCTCCACTTATAGATAACATTACTTCGTGTACCTCTAAGGTGCATCCATTTTCCGTAAACGTTGAAGTACCTAAATCCTTGCACAAAGATAGTGGGCTTCTGATTAAACACCCAACGATCAAACAAATACTTTGACCAAGCATAGGGAGTCTGTGGTTGGCAGGCTGCGTACTCACTAAAGTTTTTAGTGTTGCCGTATACTGAACTACTGCTAGCATACTGTAAATTAACACCGTGGGCTTGACACTCAGTATACAACCAACGTGAGAAGTCGTAGTTCTGCACCATTACCTTTTCCACATCAGTTTCTGACATGTCAGCAATGGCTCCTAGATGAATAACCCAATCATAAGAGCTGACATCTGGTCTACTATCGGGATCCCAGTCCCAACCATTGACTTGCCACTCAGGCTGATGACTTAGGAATGCCATCATGTTTTTGCCAATAAAGCCTGATGCGCCCGTTATTAGTATTCTCATATCACTATTTAATGATGCTAGGGAATTGCGCAATTATTAATGGTAAGATAGCAGGAGCATGTTCATCGGTTAAATTACTCAGTATTCGATTTAAGAATGCAGGCAGTACTTGAAAATTACTAGGATGATTTATTTGTTTAAGAGTCCACCCCATTTCTTTAGCACGTGATCGAGGAACAATATGATCCAATTGGGGCTCGTGCCATTCCCAATCTGCGCCGCATTTGATTTTGTTCTGGCCTTTTCCCCAATCGAATTTACGAACTACGCCTATACCGTCTGTCCAGGTATCTGGAGACTTTTGATACATCTCCTCAGCTTCTTTATCGGACCATTTATATGTAGATTTGTAATAGCCAAAAATTGCTACTCGCTTATAATCGCGATCCTCACAAAAGTTGTTAAAGATACTCATATTGTAGTAAGTACCTTCTTCAAAGCTGGTGCAAGGCTCGCGACTCACAATGCTTTCATTAACAGCATTGTAATTTTTCATTAGACTAACGCCAACTTAAACTTTGAATTACCTGAAGGCCATGCTGGTTCAGCCCATTTGATCTCAGGTGCATACTTCTTACATACTTGCCAGATACCGTGGGCAATAATCATCTCTTCAGGCACCCGACTATTATTGTATGACGCTTTAGTTTGATCCTTATATGCATCCTTAATGTTCTTGTGCATTTGATTGCCAGCATTATTTTTCAGCCAGCGCATACGCAAAGCCTGCATAATAGCAAAGTCAGCAGTAATGTCATCTTCCTTTAAATTTTGATATTTGAAAAATTCCATCAAACCCCAACTATTTGCAGTTTGGAATTTACAAGTTGGAAACAACTGTGCGTTAATTGTAGTGGCTCGAGTAAAATACTCTTGCCCGTAAGTAATACGGTATTTGATCATATTACCAATACTGGTAAGCACCAGCGCCTTGCTACCATTGTCTGTCTTTTCAGTTACCTCAATACTTAGGTTGCCAAACAGCTCGCTGAGTTCATAACTAATTGAATCTTCTGGTTCACTAGGAAATCCAGCTTCGCGAGCTGCAATTTCTCGCTGTACACGAATACGATAACGATCAAACTCACTAGCTACAAGGCTGTGAATATTCAAAGCGGCATATTGTGCAACATCCCAAAACTCGTCATCACTGGTAATAAAATTAATTGGAACTTCTTCAATGCCAAGAATGATACAACCCAGAGTTCTATGTTGTGCGTCATTGACAAACAACCAACCTTTACTGTTCAGACGTCCTACACCCGGCAACACTAAGCCAGGGTTGAAGCGGAAGATAATATCTTTAAAGATGTGACGCAAAAACACATCACGTTGCTTTTCAGCATTCTTAACCAATTTGTCCAATGGTTGGAAGTTGCTTGGATTATAGTTAAGCCCCTGAGTCTGCAAGATATTAACAGCATCGGCTAAACTATTGTATACTGGTAAGTCAATACCCAGCAACGGATTGTCCGTTCCCATCAACACCATTTTGTTTAGTGCATACACTAGCACGTCAACTAGTGTAGGTTGTTTGCCCAACGAGCGAGTATTAACATACTCTGGAATTCGTTTAAGTCGGGACTCTTGTTCGGGTAGCGACAGTGAGGACCACTTGACGCGATTGGCAGGTGGGCCAAGTACTTTGAACAGATCTGCGCCAAATGCGGCGACTAGTTTTGGATGATAAGCCATTTTGTTTTTCCTTTAGAATTAAACCCGGTACACGGGCGAAATGTTACTGTAGTGCTTTAATGTATCACAATAAAGATGTACACTACGTTGCAACAGTTAGTATTGTACAGCATCTAATGATGAGAGTCAACCAGAAAGGTAGCCAAACTGCTTGACAGTCAAACTGCATTAGTATATAATACACGCATGTTCGACTAATTCAGAAAGATCCAAAATGCGATATCTTGCTCTAGTATTGCTACTTTCGGGCTGTGCCTCTAGCAATCCATTGTTATCTTATAAACCCTTGTGTCCGGGTACTAGGCATTATGACCCGCAAATCTGTCGTGGGGAGAAATGGCAACAACTTCCTAACTTTGAAAACGAAGCATTGATTCGTGCCGCACGTGGGGAGAAATGGTAATGGCGCAGGCATTCAAAGAGATTACAGTTTGGGCAGATGGTGCTACTCAAATTAATCATACTTACTTCTTAGATGGCGACAAGGCAGTTGCCTATATTCGATATGGCACTACTGAGCCTTACTTTTTCAAAAGTCCAATTAAGATTAGTAAGAGTGGTCGCAAGTTTGAGAGAGTCAGTGACGACTTGTTTAACAGTTCGTTTAATGTGTTCACGCCTAGCAATACTAAAGAAGTTGAAGGCAGCAAGGGTGCTAAGTACATTATTAATTTAGACGATAACACTTGCACCTGCCCTGGATATACATTCCGCGGCGCTTGCAAACACGTTAAAGAATTGGAAACAGCATGAACAAGGATAACGTAGCAAAACGCATGGATGAACTTATGGCTCCGGTAGAGCAACAAATCATGATGTGCGACAGTAGAGAAGAGTTGCTAATGATGGCTTGTGCTATGATGCAACGTACACACGAAATATTTCTACAAGAACTAGGTGAGAATGGTGTTAAACTAATGTATGAAGATTATGTATGATAGTCAAAGCATACGATTACTCTAGTCTTATCACAGATGCTGATGAAGAACATGCTTGCCATATCGTCAAAGGAATTATTGATTCTGGCAACTACTTTACTAACAGTCCTCCATATCAAACCAAAGAGAATCTATTTGCTAGACACGAAGCAGTGTGGCTAAAATACCGCATGACCTTTTTGACGAGTGCGTTTTTGTATTTGGGTAAAGAGCATAAGGTTGCTAACATGCAGGCTTGGAGCTTTATGACTAACAAACAATCACAACCAGATAGAGATACGTTGTGGCATCATCACAACAAGCACGGCATGAAAGGATTGAGCGGCATACTCTATCTGCATGTGCCCGACATTACTACTGAGTCTGGAACTGAGCTGGCTCCCAATGGGCCCGAAGGTAGTGGCAAATTCTTCATGGGTCCAAACAAACATACATGGAACATTTATCCTAGTGAAACTTGGCACAGGCCCGGAGTCAACTCTTCCGACGAGTATCGTTATATCATTGCTGTTGATGTAGGATACTACGAATGAAGATCTCTGTTAAAAAAACGGACAAGCGATATACTGGCTCTGATGTGTTTGGCTATGTAGTTGACGTTAGGACTACTCCATTTCCTGTTATACACAACAAGATCAGCAAGAGTCAAAAAGTTAGCCAATTTCATCAAGTTCGAGATTGGTGCATACAGACTTGGGGTATGAGCTGTGAGCGTGAACACTACCTGCAGATGTTATCTGATGAGTTTACTGTTAACACGCATTGGTGTTGGCACACTGAGTTCTACGATACTAAGATCTATCTGCGTTCGGACAAGGAAGCCAATTGGTTTAAATTGAGATGGCTGTGACTATTACCATTGAAAATCGAGGAGTGTCCGATGTACTGGACATAGTCAAAGAACTTAAAACCAGTGGATTGGTACAAGGCGTACATTTTGATTTTGCCTACAATCAAAGCCGTTGGGATCCAATGATTGGTGATGTCAAGGGCTTTACCAATTTTACCTTTTACGAAGAAAAATATTCAACACTGTTTGCATTAAAGTATCTATCATGAGCTATAACCACGTCAAACATAGAGACACTGCTGGAGACTTGGAGTATTTTATTGGCAAGTTTGAGTGTCGGGTTGAAGACAGTCGCGAGTACAATCAATATACAAGACAAGTACCTTCTTACCATCGTGATTTTTATGATAGTGACAATTACAAAATGGAAACTGAGATTGTGCCCATGAAAGCCATACACTTGACTTCGCAAAATCTAGCAAAGTTAGTGGCAGAACAGGAACACTTACAACGGCTCAATGACGAGGCTAAGTTTGGTAATCGACTGTGGGCACAATTGCGTGAAGATAGTCAAGTACGAGATTCTAACCTCGCAGTGGAAAAAGCCTATCAAAAGTATCAGATGCTGTTGGAGTTGGCACGTAAATGACATTGTAAGAAGCAATTCATGACCGGGATCAACAGTAAACGAGCAATGGCCATTGGAAGGCAAACAGGCAACTCATCGTTCAATCAAGCGTTACAAAAGTTCTATGACATGCAACTTCCTCCTAAGATCATTTGGCATCAATTGCCTGGACGAAAACTCAAAGCCACATGGCTACCATCTCCTAAGAGATTTGAAATGGGATTGAAAGAAGCTGATATAGATCCAATCCAAAAATGGTGTCAGGATTCGAACTGCGGCAAGCGTCTTAGTTTTGATATCTTCCAATTTGCTAACGACAAACAGATAACCATGTTCCTATTACGGTGGAGCTCATGACAGTTACCTTACCTTATGACCCTGATTGGAAGGCTTTAGCTTGGGCTAAAGAACATTGTTTAAGTTATATCACCAATAAAGCTGGACCTGCAAAGATGAAATCAGTATCTGGTGGTTGGGTCAATGCCAACCACGATATTGTTTATTACTTTAGCGACGAGAAAGATGCCATGTGGTTTACATTACGGTGGAGCTCTTGAAGACTATCAAACTGTCGCAGGCCAGTTGGCTTGCAATCTACAATGACATTGCCAAACATCATCCGCCCAGTGTGTTACTAATTCGACCTAAGATGAGGAAAGTATTAGGCTTTACTAGCAGAACACATACCGATTGGAATGCTGGTATCTATTCAGTTGAGCAGATACATCTTGACTTTTTCAGTGAAAACAAGTATACTATGTTTTTATTAAAGTATTCGGAGTACATATGAATCCAAAGCATCTATACACTATTCGATGGACACAGCCTTATGCCACAGAAAGTTTGCGCCCATACCTACGAAATTTACAAGAAGCTCTTGAACGTTCAATTGAAGTTCAAGTATCACGCAATCATTGTCCCGAAGCTAAACAACTTATAGAACGGATTAAACAGCTATGAAGATAGAAACTTGTCAAGTGGGCATGTTTAGACTTCCAGGTATTGTTTTAAACAAAGAAGAAATGACTGAAGAGAAGTTACAGGAAATGGATGCGTGGCGACTAACTGAGCAAGGCACTGGCACACGCATGACTGACTTGTTGTGGAGTTTCAAAACAGAAGCTCAACGTGATTGGTTTATTCTTAGATGGAGTGAATAATGGCAAAGAATTTAGAAATTACCCTTGACGGGGAAACAGCAGATAGAATTACAGCTATCAATCTTAGAGACTATCGTGATTATCTTAAAAAAGAACTGGCAGCTTGGAAGAAGAATCCACGCACAGAAGACAATCCAGACGGTCAATGGCTGCATCCAGAAGATGTCAGCGGCAACATACTTAGGATTGAAGCATTAAATTTAATCATTAAAGATTTTGTAACAGTATGAAATACTGGTCAATGTCGTACCCCGATGAGAATGATAACGATGTGGTTGAAACATTATCTGAAGATGAAATCATCGCTCAGTACTATCCTTATTGGAGCGGCAGAATGATTGAAAAGTATGGACAGGAAGAATTTGATAAAACCTGGTCTAAGAAAGAATGTATTGAAGACTGGGTTGTTGTACACTGGGCATGGGAATCAAAATGATCTATATTAATCTAAGTATCAGTAATCCTTTTAGTAATAGGTTTGATCACGTATTACTTAAACACGGAATAGTTACCCAAAATACAGCTTGGGAATTTAACATCTATCGCTCAGCAACTGTTATGGCATTTACGTTTAACTTAACAGGTCGTAGAGATCATGCAGGGTTTCGATTTGAGATTGGGCTATTAGGTTATGAAGTTGAATTTCATATGTATGATGTTCGTCACTGGGACCATGAAACTAACACATGGATGGAGTACAAGTAATGTATAAAACAATTTACACAGAAGTTGAAGTAGATGTTGACCTGTCTGACTTTGACACAGAAGATCTAATTGAAGAGTTAGAGTCACGTGGTGCCGGAACAGGTGAGTTTGGTGATGGCAAGGATATTCTGCAGGCTATCTATGAAAAACGTAGAGTGGGCAAGGACTATCAAACAGAACTCGAACAGTTGATTTGGTTAGGATTGGGAAAAATGGTATGAGTGCCTCAACTGGTATAACGGGCTTTATTGAAATCTTTGAAGGTCGCTTGACCAAGATGAAGCTACATCTTAAAACAGAACTGAGCAAGGCCAAACATGAACGGGACCGTAGGGTAATCAAAAATCATTTATCCGAGGCCCGCAAACTTAACAAGACACTGAAGGAAATGCGACACGTTACTACTAAACGCTGTCCACATTGCGGAGAGAAGCTATGAACATACCCATTGTTCCAGATAATGTAATCAAGATGTGGGCTGATCCCCGCTTTCAATTGCTTGCTGATGTTGATAAATTGTTGAATGGCAGCAGAGTATGGGGTGGTATGGAATGGAGTTATGGTTATATACATCCACATCAATATCGCCCTGTTGCTGAAAAGATTCGCAAGGCACTAGATGACCTGCAAGCAGAATACGGAGTTGAAAAATGATTGATTGTTTAATCATTGGAGACAGCATTGCCGTGGGTACTAAACAGTTTAGGCCCGATTGTGTTGCCTTTGCCAAAGGTGGTATTAACAGCCGGCAATGGCGTCGGCAATATTTGGAAGGTGACAAGGGTGCATTGCCCTTAGCTGACACACTTATTATCAGTCTTGGCTCAAATGATCACGAGGGTGTTAAGACCAAAGAAGAAATTGTAAAGATTCGCACAGCAGTATTAGCTAAACGTGTATATTGGATACTACCAGCAGTTAAACCAGAAGTCCAGGCCATTGTACGTGAAGTAGCAGAGGGCTTTGGTGATACTGTATTACCAATCACACGCTTACAACCGGATGGCATTCATCCCAGTTGGGCGGGCTACAAAGAATTAGGAGCACAGGCCAAATGATTAAAAACATAACAGCCGGGCCGGGTCTTACAATGTCCGGCGGCACTGCAAGCTATCAATATATTACTCCAAACGCAAACAACCCACTAACAGGTATGATACGTGTCAACAACAGTGATTTACAAGTATTCGATGGTAGCATGTGGCAAAACTTAGCCGCAAGTTACCCTACAGTAGGGTTGGATCAAGACACACAGGATCTACTACAGTGGGCACGTACTCAACGACAGTTAGAACAGAACCGTGCTACATTGGTTAAGAACAACCCGGCATTACAAAAGGCCTATGAAGCTGTACTACGTGCAGAAGAAAACTTTGATTTGTTAGCTACGATTGCCGGCGAAGAAGAACCAGGAATAGTTGTAGGATATAACTTTAATACACCATGAAACGATTACTAATCACATTAACAGTATTAATTGCAGGTCTGTGTCATGCAGAAGGCAGTTACGCATTATATGATTACGAACTAGGAGCATATCAAGTAGCAGAAAATACTGATCAAGTTCGACCTATTGCATCTATTACCAAACTGTTTACTGCTATTGTATTACTGCGTAGTGGTGCAGAATTGGACGAGAAGGTTAAGGTAGATGGTAGTAGCAGTGGGCGCTTTCCCAACGGCACTATGGTGTCTCGAATGAATTTACTTAAAGCCATGTTGATCACTAGTGATAATCGAGCAGCCGAAACATTGGCTAAAACATATCCCGGTGGCTTTTCTCAGTTTATTCTTGACGTTGATCAATACATACAAGGGCGTGGGTTGATGAATACCCGCATTAATGACAGCACCGGACTGTCAGTAACTAATGTTAGTACTGCTGAGGATCTAGTACGCTTCTTAGGTAGTATTAGTGCTAATGAAGTTATTAGAAGTATTGCCGGTGAACGTAATGATACAGTGTCTATACCAAAAGGCAAGAAGACAATCAAAATCAATTTACACAATACGAATCCCAGTGTGTTTACCTTTGATAACATTTTAATATCAAAGACAGGCTTTACTAATCCTGCCGGAAGATGTGTAATTATGCTAGTTGAGAAGCAAGGCAGACAATATGCGGTAGTAGTATTGGGCCAGAAGAATGTTAAAGAACGATCAAAGATTGCATCGGCACTGATTACAGCAATGCCGATGCCTATTCCTAAGCCAGTTGCACCTTCGGCACCTGATCCTATTGAATTTACCTTTGCAATGTAATGGCTATCACTACTACACCAAATTCTGGTTGGATGGGGCCAACTCCTACATCTGAAAATTTCGACACCATAGTAGTTAACGATACTGCACATAAAATATATAAAGTAGTAGTACATCGTTTTAGAATGGACGATGTAATGGGCGACGTAGAAGATCCGGACTTGTATGCGGCACGACTTCTTTGGGAATGGCAGGAAAGTGAAATTGGCAAATGGGTAATGTCTCATGTTATTGAACCTCCAGAATGGCATAGAATGCACGATCACATAAGTTACTATCACGAGTATGCAGTTACAGCCAAATTCAAAGAAAAAGACTATACACATTGGTTGATAAAATGGAAGAAGCTGTCAATATAGAGAAACTAGTCAAAGACTACATGGCTCGATTCTATAAGAGCTATCAGATACCTAGGCACGGTATTGATGATATAGAGATTTGGTGCAAGACCAATCTAGGCAGAGAGTACAGAGATTGGACACTCTATCGAGGACACCCAAAAGATCCACACTGTAGTTTGAGCATCATAGATCCAAAATGGTGTATGATTTTTGAGCTCAAATTCTCAAATTATATCCTAGGAACCATTGACAGGACTCCGCCTTGACTGTATAATATACACATACAGACAATAGAAAGCATACAATGGAATATCTTGTTGAAGCTCGCAGCCAAAAGAAGCGTAAGTTCATTGAGGCTATTCTTCCATCTATGCTTGATCAATTGGGATTAACCAACAGTAGAAAAGCCTTAGTTGTTCGCCTTGAACAAGACTGCGAAGGTATGGGGTATACTGTACCAATAGATATAATTGATAGTTATGTAGTGATTATCAAACCAACAATGAGCATCAAAGATATTGGCATTACCCTTGCACACGAAATGGTGCATGTGCGTCAAATGGCCAAAGGTATTCTTAAAACTGTAAACGGCACTAACTTTTGGTGCGGTAAGAAATTTACCAAACGTACAAAATATTTAGACATGCCTTGGGAGCAAGATGCGTTTGCACGCCAAGAGATTGTTTTTAGGAAGTCGATAGAATGAATCAACAATTGATTGAACAGTTGGCGGAGCAAGCTAACTTTAAGAAGGACAAGTTTGTAGTGGGCTACTGGGATATGCCCGAGTGCCAAAAGTTTGTGGAGTTGGTTGTGAAAGAATGTGCCCAGGTTATATTGGAAACTCCAGTGGAGTATACGGAGACGGATGCAATGCACAGGATTAGAGATCGTGTTAAAGAACATTTCGGAGTTGAAGAATGAACGAAAAAATTAAACAACTTGCTGAGCAGGCTGAATTAGAACTTACAATTGAGACAAAAAAGTTTGCCGAACTGATTGTTCGGGAATGTGCCGAACAAGTTGATTGGATACTTGCTGAAGGCGGTAAGACGCAAGGTGATATGCTAAAAGAACATTTCGGAGTTGAAGAATGAACAACGAAATCACAACAGAAATGCTGGACCGCACAATGGCATGGTGCCAACAAAATATGTTTTGGCCCAGTGGTCGTGCCATACAGCGTATGACGGATTTCTACATTGAAAAGACTCGCACCAGTGTGAACGAGGATTGGCCAGGCACCGATGGCATGGAAGCGGCCCCTTTGGGTCATTTACGGTATCGTATTTACTACAGTAAAGATTTACTTACTAGTAGAGTGTTTATATTCCGCCCTCACTGCACTTGGGACGAACAGAAAATCATG
>Ga0114966_10000999_pt1 | contig 26428 bp, 18 predicted proteins | sample M_130207_XF_Meta_FD_87029 | JGI IMG/M metagenome (GOLD analysis project Ga0114966, IMG submission 87029) | Freshwater microbial communities from Lake Montjoie, Canada to study carbon cycling - M_130207_XF_MetaG | ecosystem: Environmental > Aquatic > Freshwater > Lake | place: Lake Montjoie... | reverse complement strand
GTGAAAGACACTAAAATTAATAAGGATAATGAAATAAAAGAAAACAAAATAAAAGAAGACAAAATAAAAGAAGAGGGAATTATTGAAGAGGAAATAAAAGATCCCGAAATAAAAGAGGAAGAAATAAAAGATTCCGAAATTGCGGAGGCTGAAATTACAGATGCCGATATTGCAGATGCAGAAAGCCCTACAGAAGAAGCCCCAGTAGATGAAGGCAAAAGTGAATTAAATGATTTATTGCTACAAAAACTTATTGAAAAAATTGCCAACCTATTAGATAAAACCCAAACTACTAGAGAAGAAATTCAAGAACTACGAAACGAGATAGCGGCTTTCCTTGACAGCGACTTCTCTGACCCCGCAGCTCAGGGTGCATTAAAAAAAGAATATGACAAATTAAATAAAACAAAAGACATAGTGAATGTTATGGTATCGGGAGTAATTATCCTCGAAAAAGCAAAATCAAAGTTCGACTATTCAAGCATAGAATTAACAATAACAGATAAGGAAACATCTGAAATTATTGGCAGCTATAAACCTAATCCTAAAACAGGTAAATATTTATTTATTTTGAGTCCGAATAAAAACTACTCAATTAAAGCCGAAAGTGCTGGATTCCAAACATACGAAGAAGACTATTTCACTGACGATAGTGACGAAACGTATGAAATCACTAAAGATATTCAATTAAAAAAACAAAAATAGCAACAATTACCGTTAATGGTAATTGCCTTAATTAGTTAATCGTGGGAGAAAAAAAGCCTTTGGAAATTACATTGTAAAATAATCCTAAAGTATATTTCATACTTAATTTAAAATACGAATTAAATAATGACTATCCCCAAAAAAAATTTCGATTTTAAAATTAAATTGGTAACAATTATAGGGGCACGCCCCCAAATTATTAAGGCTGCGGCCTTGAGCAGAGCAATTAAAAATAAATTTGAAACTACAATCCAAGAAATTATAATTCATACCGGTCAGCATTATGATACGAGTATGTCGGAAGTGTTTTTTGATGAATTAAATATCCCACATCCTCATTATAATTTAAATACCGGCTCTGAAAGTCATGGCAAACAAACAGCATCTATGCTCGCTGGAATAGAAGATATACTAATAAAAGAAACCCCTGATTGTATTGTAGTTTATGGCGACACCAATTCCACACTTGCCGCTGCATTAGCGGCCTCAAAATTACAAATACCAATAATACATATAGAGGCAGGATTAAGATCTTTTAATAAATCAATGCCCGAAGAAATAAATCGAATTGTTTGCGACCATACAGCAACGCTTTTATTCTCTCCCACAATTTCTGGTTATAACAATTTAATAAAAGAGGGATTCAAGATAAACAATCCCACCCCTCATAACTCCGACAATCCGAAAATTTATCATTGTGGGGATGTGATGTACGACAACAGTTTGTATTTTTCGGATATCGCCGAACAAAAAACAAACGTATTAAAAAAAAATAATTTGCAAAAGGATGAATTTGTATTAGCTACCATTCATCGTAATAACAATACAGACAACCCAATAAGATTGAATTCATTGTTCAACTCTTTGCACAAAACAGCATTAAATTACAAAACAAATATTCTCCTTCCGTTGCATCCACGAACATCCAAACTATTGAAAAAAAATCTCTCGAGAGAACTTTATGATGCGATACAGTCAAATACATACATGAAAACAATTCCCCCTGTTTCATTTTTAGAAATGATCGCATTAGAAAAAAATGCTAGATTAATTGTTACCGATTCGGGAGGTGTGCAAAAAGAGTCTTATTTTTTTAAGAAACCATGTATCATATTGCGCATGGAAACCGAATGGGTGGAATTAGTAAATTGCGGGGCTGCAATGCTCGTTGATGCTGATGAAAAAAAGTTTTCTGAAGCTTTTGAGCACTTTAGTAAAGAGAAAAAAATAAATTTTACAAATTTATTTGGTGATGGAAAAGCGGCAGAATTTATTTGCGAAGAAATTTTATTACATATTAAAAAGAAAAATAACAATAATTAAACTCCTTTATTTCAAGGAGGAACAGGAGGCAAATGATATTAATATATACATATAAAATCACCAAACGGAATAAGTATGTTTTTAATTTAATATTTAAAGATGTTCTTGGCGTTGACTTTCAATTAACAACAGATGAGGCTTCTTTTATCAACCATAAAGGGCCCAAACTAAGTTATACAAATACTCCTTTGTGTAATGAATTGTTTTTTAATTCGCGCAATTTATTGTTCGAAACAGGTATTAATGAACAAAATATTTCTGTCTTTGATTTTGAAGGCAATAAAATATTTTATGCAACAGAAAAATCCTCCTCCTTACCATTCGATGTATTTGCTGCAAGCTTTTATCTTATTACCCGTTACGAAGAATATTTGCCCCACATTCGCGATGCTCATAATCGATTTGCGGCAGAAGAAAGCTTGGCTTTTAAAAACGGCTTTCTACAAAAGCCTGTTGTAAATACTTGGATAATCTGGGTTAAAGAATTAATTATTAAAAAATACCCGGAAGTTGTTTTTAAAGAAAAAAAATACGAGTTTGTTTCTACCATTGACATTGACAATGCATATGCTTACCGCGAAAAGGGTTTTACAAGAAGCCTAGGAGGGTATTTAAAATCAGCCCTCAATTTTGATTTTGCAGAAATTGCAGAACGTACACGCGTATTATTAGGAATACAAAAAGACCCTTACGACACCTATGATTTCCAACTCGAAATAATAAAAAAATATAAATTAAAAAATATTTATTTTTTTTTATTAGGCGACTATGGGGTAAACGATAAAAACTTACCCATTGAAAGCCGTAAATTTCAATCTTTAATTAAGATGCTTAGCGATTATTCACAAATTGCTATTCACCCTTCTTATGGCTCTAATACCAGTAAAGAGCAATTGAAAAAAGAGGTGAATCGCTTATCAAAAGTAGTGCATTGTGAAATAACAAAAAGCAGACAACATTTTTTAAAATTAACGCTGCCAGAAACATACCGTAATTTAATAGATTTAGATATTACCGACGACTATACCATGGGATATGCCTCCCAAATAGGTTTTAGAGCAAGCTTCTGTAATCAATTTAATTTTTATGATTTGGATATGGAGTTGGAAACCAAATTAAAAATCCACCCCTTTGCTGTTATGGAAGGTACTTTAAAGTACTATATGAAAATTCAGCGAGAAGATGCGATGCAAAAAATAAAACCATTAATAGACGAGGCAAGGGCTGTAAACGGATGCTTTATAAGTCTTTGGCATAACGATACACTAAGCAATCAAAAAACATGGCTGGGCTGGCATGCTATTTATGAAGAGATGGTGAAGTATGCCATGGAGCCATCCAGCCAGGGGATACCCGATATAATAAAGCCCGTCAAACCAATGCCTGCAAATTGGCTTGCAAATGCATAAGCTCGACTTTATTTTTAAAATTCTTTCAAAATCTATTATTGCCTAAGTTTATTATATTTATTTTTGATATCTATAAATAATGAAATACCCCCAGTTTATTTATGTTAATAAATTTTGTTTTAAAATACTCCCCAAATTTTTTAATCCATTGGGCAAAACAATTGAAAAAAAAATACCTTAGAAAACAATTGCAGGAACAAAAAAAAAATAAATCTGGTATTTCTAAAGCAAAACTGATTGAAGATTTTAAAAAAATTGGAATAAAAAATGGAGACTCCGTATTGGTTCATAGCAGTTTAAGTAAAATTGGTTTTGTTGATGGTGGGGCAGAAACAATTATTAATGCACTTTTTGAAATAATAGGAGATCGCGGAACACTCCTATTTCCATCCTTCCCTTATTCAGGAAGAGCCAAAACATATTTAGAAAAAACCCCTTGCTTTCATATTAATGAAACACCTTCTCAAATGGGTGTTATTACAGAATATTTTAGAACTTCAGAAAACGTGTTCCGTAGCTTTCATCCTACCGACCCAGTTTGTGCAAAAGGGCCGCTGGCAGATTATTATACCAATTCTCATTTGGGACAAATTACCCCTTATAACGAAAATTCACCATTTAGAAAATTATGTAATAAAAACGGGAAAATATTAATGCTTGGCACAAAATTAAGTTCTTGCACCAGCTTGCACACCCTTGAAGATGCTGTTGATTTTAAATATCCCGTTTACGATTCAAAAATTTTTGACGTGAAAATGATTGACGCCAGCGGAAACAAGTATTTAACCAAAACTAAAGTACACAACCCTGTCTATTCATCAAAACGCAATTGTGATGCCCTAATGACAATGTTTGAATCTGAAAAAGTTTTGGCAAATGGAAAAATTGGAGCAGCAAAAAGTATACTAATAGATGCAAATAAAATGTTAGAAGTAATGATAAAAAAATATATTGAAAATGGCGTTACCATGTATACACCATTTGGGAGCTAATTTTAATTATTTTTGGCAAACCAATTCTGTAATAAAAAACAATATTGTTAGTTATAAAATAAAAACCTTCTTTCTTTTGCAACTTATTTATTTTTAAATTTTATTATGAATATATATATTACACTTGATTATGAACTTTATTTTGGCGAAAAGCACGGAACAGTTAATAAATGTATAATCTTCCCTACAAATGAGTTAATTAAAATTGCCGAAAAATACAATGTAAGATTTACCTTTTTTATAGACGCCGGCTTTTTACTGAAATTAGATGAATTTAGATCAAAATATCCAACTTTAGAAGAGGATTACAAAGCTGTTACGGAACAAATTAAATATTTGTCTGAAACGGGACACGATATTCAATTACACATTCACCCTCATTGGGAAGACAGCTATTATAATGGACTAAATTGGATCTTTGATTTGAAACGATATAAACTTGTTGATTTTAATGAAATAGAAATTGAAGACATTGTTACCAAATATAAAAAAGTGCTGACAGATTTAACAGCAAAAAAAATATTCGCTTATAGGGCTGGAGGGTGGTGCTTACAACCATTTGGGAAGTTAAAAAGTGCATTTATTAAAAATGAAATAAGCTTTGATAGCAGTGTATTTAAAAACGGGTTTTATACCTCTAATCACTACAGCTACGACTTCAGAAGCGCTCCCGATAAAGATTTATACCGATTTGAAGAGGAGCCAGAAATAGAAAATACAATCGGCTATTTCACCGAACTACCAATAAGCGCTATTAAAAACTCTCCTTTTTTTTTCTGGAAACTTTTTTTGCTGGGGCGAAAAAACCCTTATTTGCACAAACCCTTAGGTGATGGGATAGCCATGCCTGCGCCAGGACAAAGAAAAAAAATGTTAAGCCGTTATACTAATTGTACAGTTTGTATTGATGGGTATAACGCTAAATTATTACAAAAAGCATTAATGCAATTGCAGAAAAAAAAATTCAAACAAATGGTTGTAATAGGTCACCCTAAAGCTCTTTCTCGTTATTCTATACAAAAGTTAGAGGAGTTCGTAAATAAAAATTGCAATAAAAATAATTTTACAACTTTTACAAAAAACTTTTAATATTTTAAAATGATTAATTATATTGAACATAAAAATATTGATAAGGAAAAGTGGGACAGCTGTATTGAAAAAAGCCCTAACTCCTGTGTTTTTGTATATTCCTGGTACTTGGATATAGCATGCGAAAATTGGACAGCGCTTGTTTTAAACGATTATCTAGCTGTTTTTCCGCTCGCATCTAAATCGAAATTTAATATCTCCTATTTATACCAACCCTTTTTTACTCGTTATTTTGGAGTGTTTTCAGTATCAGGGTCAACGAACAATTTAACTACAGATTTTTTAAAAGCAATACCCCAAAAGTATAAGTACATCGAATATTGCTTGAAAGAACCAAATGACAACAATGTTTATTCAGAAGATATTTTCCCATTATTGGGGTTTTTGCAAACACAAAGAAAATTTCAATTCTTGGAATTAATTACCCCCTACGAAAATATTTACAAGAACTATTCCGTTAATACAAAGCGCAATATTAAAAAGGCGCTTAATGCTGGTTTTGAAATAAAATTTAATGTTGCGCCAGCACTTATCGTAAATCTTTTTAAATCAACAAAAGGCAAGGAATTAGAAATATTTAAAACAAAAGATTACGAAAGATTGCAATTATTAATGAACACCTTAGTAAATAAGAACAAAGCCGAATCTATTGCTGTGTATGATAAAAAAGACTGTTTGTCCGCCGCTGCATTTTTTATACACAGCAAAAATTGTTTTGTTTATTTGAAAAGTGGCGTAACAGAATATGGGAAAAGCAATGGAGCAATGCACCTTATCCTCGACATATTTATTCGAAAATACGCAGCTACTAATCAGATACTAGATTTTGGTGGCTCCTCAGTTGAAACAGTTGCTAGGTTTTATAAGAATTTTGGAGCAAAAGATTGTGTATATTTACAACTGAAAAAAAACACACTTTCCCCTTTCGCAAAGTGGCTAAGTAAAAAAAGATAAGTTTATTATTCAATTTAGTTTTTAAAGTATTGCTGTTTAAAACCGACACTTCAAAAACATTAAATACATAGCTTTACGTTTAAATTTTTTAATAATTAATTAATATGGTGCACATTTTAGGGAGTAGCAATTCAATTTTTAATCAGTTTATTGCTGAGATAAGAGATGAAAAAATACAAAAAGACAGTTTGCGGTTTCGTAGAAATATAGAACGAATGGGGGAGATAATTAGTTACGAACTTAGTAAAACATTTGCTTACGAAACACGTGAAATAACTACTTCGCTTGGTATTGCCAGTGTTCCTCTGATAAAAGAGCAGCCTGTTATTGCTAGCATATTACGTGCTGGCTTGCCTCTGCACCAAGGCGTTTTAAATTATTTCGACCGTGCAGAAAATGCTTTTATTTCAGCGTATCGAAAACACCATAAAAATGGAACTTTTGACATTAAATTAGAGTATTTAGCTTGTCCTGATATTAACGACAAGGTTCTGATCTTATGCGACCCCATGCTTGCTACAGGAGCTTCTATAGTACTAACATACAAAGCCCTGCTTTTGAGAGGCAAGCCCTTACATACCCATATTGTTACCCTTATAGCAAGCGCAGAAGGTGTAGAATATGCAAGAAAAAACTTGCCTGAAAATGTAACAATATGGTGCGGTGCGGTTGACGAAGAGCTAACGGCAAAGTCATACATAGTTCCTGGGCTTGGCGATGCTGGAGACTTAGCTTTTGGAAAAAAAATACAATAGAAATTTATTTGGCATGCAAACGAAAGTTAAAAATACAGGTCTTTGTTATATCTATTAATATTTAGTAAGCACAAAAAAAAATATAAATCAATAATTTTATGGAATACCTGCTATCAATTATATCTGTTTTTTTGATGAGCACGGTTAAATTTGTTTTTGGCGGACTGCCTTTAGCTTTTAGCCTTGGGTTTTCCTTTTTCGAAACATTAACGATTACCTCGGCAGGAGGATTGGTAGGTGTAACATTTTTTGTTTACATGAGCGACGAAATAATCGCATATTTTAAAAAACGGGCGCAACGTAAACTAGATAATAGGATTGCGCCTGTTAACAAAAAAGTATTTTCCCGTAAAAATAAAATTATTGTAATTGCAAAAAAACGCTTTGGTTTGTTGGGGATTGCGCTTTTAACACCATTGCTGTTTTCTATACCCATAGGCTGCTTTTTAGCGGTTCGCTATTTTAAAGACAAACAGCGCATATTAATTTTTATGTTTTTTTCGGTTTTGTTTTGGTCTGCTACTATTTCATCTTTCAAACTGCTATTTTAATGAGGGACTATGAACATATATTTTTTGATTTAGATCGTACAATTTGGGACTTTGAAACTAACTCCAATGAAACACTTTACGAACTAGTTGATAAATACAATCTTGCTGATAAAGGCATTTGTAATACAGCAGAATTTATTGCTATTTACATTCAAATTAATAATAGAATGTGGGAAGAGTATGGCAAAGGCTTAATTAATAAAAAAACATTAAGAAACGATCGCTTCTACGAAGCTCTTTGTAAATATGGTGTCGATGATAAAAAATTAAGCGTAAAATTTGCAAATTATTATATTTCCTACTCTCCTTTAAAAACAAATTTATTACCCCACGCCTTAGAAGTTTTAAAATATTTAAACAATAAGTACCCCCTTCATATTATAACTAACGGATTTGAAGAAGTTCAATACAAAAAAATTAAAAATTGTGGCTTAGAAATTTATTTTGATGAAATAATCACTTCGGAGAGGACCGGCTATAGCAAGCCCGATATCCGCATGTTTGAATATGCACTTAATTTAGTTAAAGCCCAACCTAATAGGAGCTTAATGATTGGCGATAATCTAGCTGCCGATATAATTGGTGCACGTAATGCTGGTATTCAACAAGTATATTTTAACCCAAACGAATATAAACATGCTGAAAATATTACTTTTGAAATAAAAAAATTAAATGAGTTAATTAATATTCTTTAATACCATATTTATAAATATTGAGAATATTTTTTTAAAAAACACCAACATCAATTAGTTTTTAATCCCGTCAATTAGTTTATTTTCTAACAAAAATCAATACAATTACCACTTAACTTTTCTTTTCACCCAATAACTTTTAGTGTAACTCTTTGAAAATATGATAGTTGTGAACAAGAAAAAATAATCACTTTGTTTTGTTTACCCTAACAGATAAAGTGTTATTTTTGACCATTGTTTTCATAATTATAAAAACACACCAATTAAACCATTTTGAAATGAAATTCAAATTTATCAAACTTAAAGGATCAATAGCTTTATTATCAATTTCTGCAATCTTAGCCTCAGGCTGTGGTAGCGAAAGCACAAAAAAAACAGATGAAGAGCCACCGGTAGATACAGCCCAAAGCGCTTTGATAAATATTAGTGGTGAAATTTTCAGCATCCCTTCTCCTATTCAAACGGCGCTTTTAATAAAATCTAGTGGCGCCACTTATAGCAAAGGGATTTTAAACGACCCCCGTAAAACTGCTCAATATACAAGCAATTTTGCAAAAGCTTTAAACCTTGGGGTTTACGGTGCTGACTTAGGTTACGTAACTATATACGATCAATCACAAGACGCTATTGGTTATTTAACGGCAGCAAAAAAACTAACCGATGCCCTCGGTATATCTGGTGCTTTTGATGCAAAAACAATTGAGCGTTTCACCAAAAACCTTGGCAATAAAGATTCCATGCTGGTATTGGTTGGAGTTGCCTATCGTTCAAGTGATGCCTACTTAAAAAGCAACGACCGCAATGATGTAAGCGGACTTGTTCTTGCTGGTGGATGGATTGAAAGCTTATATTTTACTACTGACATTTATAAAAATAAACCTAAAGAAGAGGTTAAAGAGAGAATTGCAGAACAGAAATTGTCTTTGCAGAGCTTAATAAAATTATTAACGCCTTTTTATAGCCAACCGGAATACACAAAGTTCATAGATGGTTTATATGACCTTTCTACTGTTTATGAAAGTGTTGAATTTAAATACACTTTTATTAAGCCAACAACGGATGCAGAGAAGAAAACAACAACTATTAACAGTAAAACCGAAGTGAAAATTACTGCTGAACAAATTGAATCAATTACACAAAAAGTAAAAACAATTAGAGATCTTATTATTAGTTAATCAAACAAGTTTGAAACAAAAACCAACACTATCCTTATTTAATAGGTTTTTGCAAATAAAATAATTGGGAGCTAGTATACAAAGTCCTAATTAATAAGGGATTTGATAATTTTTTAAAAAAACAATGTTGAGAAAAAGTAAACCTCTTTTTTAAAACACCAATAAAGTAAAAATAAAATTAGGGCTTTAAAAAAAATATTAACACAAAGAAATCTTATAAATAAAGTAAATTAAGCTAAAATATGAAAAAGAGAATATTAAAATGCGTGCTAATAATTTTTGGATTGGCAATTACAAATGCCTCTTCAGCTCAAATGTCAGATACAACTGCTAATATCTGTGCTAAACATTTTGAAAACAAATTTATTTCTGATGGACAACAATACCGTGCTTTACTAATGAACACTGATGAAACAGCAGAATTTCACGTTACTTTATATGGAGGCACCCGTTATCGCATTGCCGCATGTAGCGGACTAAATGATGGGGATTTGGTTTTTTCTTTGTATGATAATGATACAGAAAGAAACTTGTTATTTACCAATAAAGATTTTAAAAATGCACCTTATTGGGATTTTAAAGTTACCAATACCCTTGATTGCATAATTGAAGCTAAACTTGATAGCGAAGGATCAAAAAGCTCGGGCAGAGCTGTTGTTTTAATTGGATTCAAACAATTAAAATAAGATAATAATATTTCTGTGAAAAAAGACATTAACTACTGAGGTGTTAATGTCTTTTTTTTACAGTAATTTTTAAAAAATACTTATTTACAAACTTATTTTACTGCATATTTTCTAATTAATAACTATATTAAGCAATTTCAGTTAGTTTTTAGACTTTTATAATATATATGAGCGAAAAGATATTAATAGCCTTAATGCAAATGTTTTCAATTATTGCCAAAGTAGATGGCATTAATGATATCGGACGCTTAATTGTGCAGTCCTTTTTGAAACAACAATTAAATCAGGCTTTAGTAAGTAAATACCTTGCAATATTTGATGAGTTTTTGGAGGCGCACCATCAAGTTACTAAAAGAAAAGACGGTTCGGCAAAACGAACCTCCCTTAATTCGGTTAAGGTATTGAAAATTTGCACCCAGATAAATGCCGAGCTCACCCAGGTTCAAAAAATTGTTGTTTTATTACGCCTACTCGAATTCATCAGCTCTAACGAAGAAATCTCCGAACAGGAACTAGAATTTGTTACAACGGTTGCCGAAACATTTAATATAGCTGACGAGGAATTTAAACGCTGTATGAATTTTGTTCAAGCAAAAGGAAACATAATTCCCGACTCTTCAAAAATTTTAATAATTGATAGCGAAAGCTCCCATAATTTTATAGATGCTAAACATATTTATTCCGAAGGGATAGATGGGAATGCCCGTGTATTATGGATTTCTAGTGTTAATATTTACGTGCTTATTTATTTTGGGAAAAGTGATTTATACCTTAATGGGCAGGTTTTATTTCAGGGGAAAGTGTTTATTTTCACCCCCGGTTCCTCTATACGCAGCTCAAAAGTAAATCCTATCTATTATAGCGATATTTTAAGCTCATTTATGAGCGATACAAATAAAGCAAAAGTTTCATTTGTTGCTAAAAACCTCGAATTCAAATTTGCTGGCGGCAAACTGGGCTTAAGGGATATTAATTTCAGTGAGGAGTCTGGCAAGCTCATAGGTATTATGGGGGGCTCTGGCGCAGGAAAATCAACCCTGCTCAATGTTTTAAATAGTAATGACAAGCCTAGTTTCGGTTCTGTAAAAATTAACGGCATTAACATACACACCGAAAAAAATAAAATTGAAGGGATCATCGGTATGGTTTCCCAAGATGATTTATTAATTGAAGAGTTAACCGTTTTTCAGAACCTTTTTTATAATGCTAAACTTTGCTTTGGCGATAAAAGCGACGAAGTAATTTCCGAAATGGTGAAAGAAGTTTTAACAAACATTGGTTTGATTGAAACCCTAAATTTAAAAGTAGGTAGCCCCTTAGAAAAAACCATTTCTGGGGGACAACGCAAACGTTTAAATATAGCTTTAGAATTAATTCGCGAACCAGCTGTTATGTTTGTTGACGAGCCTACGTCAGGCCTTTCATCAAGAGATTCTGAAAATATTATGGACTTGCTAAAAGAGCTTGCCCTAAAAGGAAAACTGGTTTTTGTAGTAATCCATCAGCCTTCGTCTGACATTTTTAAGATGTTTGACAAATTGATGATTCTTGATGTTGGCGGTTACCCTATTTATTATGGAAATCCGGTAGATTCCGTAATTTATTTTAAAACCCTTGTAAATCATGCAAACTCCGACGAAAGTGAATGCGTAGTATGCGGAAACGTTAATCCAGAGCAGGTTTTTAATATTATCGAATCCAAAGTATTGGATGAGTTTGGTAATATTACTCAAAATCGTAAAATTTCAGCCAAAGAATGGAATGAAAGTTATAAAAACAAAATTGAAAAAAAGGTTGAAGATATAAGTAATGTTCTTGAAATGCCGCAAAGCAGGTTTAAAGTACCTAGTAAATTAAAACAATTTAAAGTATTTGTAACCCGCGATGTATTATCAAAACTAACCAATACCCAATACTTATTAATTAATTTCTTAGAAGCGCCTATACTGGCTTTCATTCTTGCATTCCTTGTTAAGTATTTTAATACAGATTTATCTAATAAGGTAGGCTATGTATTTCGCGAAAACGAAAACTTACCTGCCTACGTCTTTATGGCTGTTGTTGTAGCTCTTTTTATAGGCCTAACAGTAAGTGCTGAAGAAATTATTAGAGATCGAAAAATTCAAAAAAGAGAATCCTTTCTTAATTTAAGTAAAGGAAGTTACTTGTGGTCGAAAATTACCATCATGTTTGTTTTGTCAGCAATTCAAACCTTCTTATTTGTTATGGTTGGCAATTCTGTTTTGGAGATTAAGGGCATGTATTCTGAATATTGGCTCGTATTATTTAGCTCCTCCTGCTTTGCTAACATGCTTGGACTAAATATTTCTGCTAGTTTTAATTCCGCCGTTACTATTTATATATTGATTCCTTTTTTAATTATCCCTCAATTATTATTGAGTGGTGTAATTGTGAAATTTGATAAGTTAAACCCAAGTATTTCATCTCAAAATTTCGTGCCCTTTACAGGAGAGGTAATGACATCCAGGTGGGCTTTTGAAGCACTTGCCGTAAAGCAGTTTAGGGATAATAAATTTAATAAAGACTTATATAAATTTGACAGGGGAATAAGTATATCCATTTATAAAAAAGATTATTGGCTGATCGATTTGATGAAAAAAATAGATTTTTGCGAAAATAGCTGTAAAAATGGCACACAAAAGCAAGAAGTTATTGCTGCATTAAAAATGATAAAAAATGAAATTAATAAAGAATTAACTCTTTTAGGAAAAGAAAACCTAAGTTTTGATGGCTTATCCAATTTAAAAATAGAAACATTCACCCCTTTGGTTGCCAAAGATATTCGAGATTTATTAGCCACACTGAAAGTTCACTATATTAATAATTATAAAAGATATAGCGATGCGAAAGATAAAAAGGTAGCAAAACTAAATAAAGACAGCTTGTCTCAAGTAAATTATCTGCAAATTAAAGATGATTACGAAAACGAAAGCATGATAGATTTGGTGACCAACAGAAATTCCTTCTACAAAATATTAGATTTAAATGGGGCTTACATACAAAAAACAAACCCTGTTTATCTTGACCCTGTTGAATCTAACTTTGGACGAGCTCATTTTTTTGCTCCCCGTAAGAAATTTTTAAATAGGTATTATGACACCTTTGTTTTTAACTTGTGCATAATTTGGGGAATGTCATTAATATTAGGGCTTACCCTCTACTTTGACATTTTAAAGAAATTTATTTCCTTTCTCGAAACTGTTTTCAGCAAGCTAGGCAAAAAAAATACTGCCTTATAAATTATCGACCTTTAAAACATCATTTTTTTCGCTTGCTCTGGAATTAAAAAAGCAGGCTTTCTATGTGGTGTTTTTCTTAACAAAATTAGGTATAATCGGCTTAAGTTCTGCGACTAACGCTCTGGATAAACTACCGGCCGCCATAACTCCTCCTTCGACTTCGCTCAGGAAAGGCTCAACCTTTTCTGGCTCACACGCCACTTCTTTAAAGCATCTTTTTACAATCTTTTGTCTACCAATTTAACAGCAAATATTAAGGAAAAAAGTAGCAGTTTTTTATAAGAAAGCGATGATAGTTTTCTATCAAAATCTAATTTCCCATTATAAAATACTATATTCGCAATTCAATAATATGGAGACCGATGTCAAAAATTAGAAAGAACGAAGCATTAGATTATCATTCACAAGGCAAGCCAGGGAAGATTGAAGTTGTTCCAACTAAGCCGCACAGCTCCCAGCGAGATCTTTCATTAGCCTACTCCCCGGGAGTAGCAGAGCCTTGTTTGGAAATTGAAAAAAACCCTGAAGACGTTTATAAATACACAGCAAAAGGAAATTTGGTAGCCGTTATATCCAACGGCACCGCTGTTCTTGGGCTTGGTAACATAGGGGCTTTAGCTTCAAAGCCTGTTATGGAAGGGAAAGGCTTGTTGTTTAAAATATTTGCTGACATCGATGTATTCGATATTGAAGTGGATGCAACCGACATCGATTTGTTTGTAAACACCGTAAAGGCAATCGCCCCTACATTTGGAGGTATAAATTTAGAAGATATTAAATCGCCAGAATGTTTTGAAATTGAACGCCGATTAAAAGAGGAGCTAAATATTCCTTTGATGCACGACGATCAGCATGGTACTGCTATTATATCATCCGCAGCATTGCTAAATGCCTGTGAAGTAGCGAAGAAAAAAATTGATAAAGTAAAAATTGTGGTTAACGGAGCTGGTGCATCGGCAATATCCTGCGCTAAGCTATACCTTGCTATAGGTGCTAAAAAAGAAAATATTGTGATGCTCGATAGCAAAGGGGTTTTAAGTACAAGTAGAAAAGATTTAGATGAACAAAAAAAATTCTTTGCATCCTCCACATCAAAAGCAACTACACTAGAGGAAGCAATGAAAGATGCCGATGTATTTGTAGGGCTTTCTAAAGGCAATATAGTAAATCAAAAAATGATACAATCGATGGCAAAACGCCCAATTGTATTTGCATTGGCTAACCCCGACCCCGAAATCCCTTATGCCGATGCCATAGCTGCTCGTCCCGATATTATTATGGCAACAGGTAGAAGCGATCACCCTAATCAGGTGAATAATGTGCTAGGATTTCCATTTATTTTTCGTGGTGCTTTGGATGTGCGAGCAACACAAATTAATGAAGCAATGAAATTGGCGGCAGTTTATGCCATTGCAAAGCTTACAAAAGATCCCGTTCCCGATGCCGTTAACTTGGCCTATGATTCTAAAAATATTTCATTTGGGCCTAATTATATTATTCCGAAACCTCTCGATTCCCGTTTAATATATACAGTGGCTCCCGCTGTGGCAAAAGCTGCCATAGAATCGGGTGTTGCGCAGCATATCATTAATGATTGGGATGCCTATAAACAAGTATTGATTAACCGATTAGGCCTTGATAGTAAACTTATCAGAAGCCTAACCAATAAAGCGAAACAAAATCCTAAGCGTGTTGTATTTACGGAAGCCGATAATTATAAAATTTTAAAAGCAGCGCAACAAGTATATGATGAAGGCATTGCAAAGCCTATATTGTTGGGCAATGTAGATAAAATCAGAAAATTAATTGAAGAAAACAATTTGGATTTAGGCGATATCCCAATAATTGATTCAAGAGGGCCTTTGGAAGAGGACAGAAGAGCAATTTTTGGCGCTCTGTTTTTTAACAAACGAAAGCGAAGAGGCTTTACGGCCTATGAGGCAAAAAAAATCATGCGGGAGAGAAATCATTTTGGAGCAATGATGGTGGAGACAGGTGCTGCCGACGCAATGATTTCGGGGCTAACGCGTAAATATGGCGACCCTATAAGTACTGCATTGCAAATTATTGGTGTGCAAGAAGGAGTAAACAGGGTAGCCGGTATGTATATTCTTAATACAAATAAGGGGCCCTACTTTTTTGCCGATACCACAATGAATGTTAACCCCTCGGTTCAGGATTTGGTAGATATAACAGTGCTTACAGCTAACAGTGTTAAACAATTTAATATCACGCCGCGCATTGCATTATTATCATATTCAAATTTTGGTTCTGCCGAAGGGGAGTTGCCTAATAAAATGAGAGATGCAACAGAAATTCTGCATAAAAATTATCCGGGAATGATTGTAGATGGAGAAATGCAAGCCAATTTTGCTCTTAACAACGATTTGTTAAAAGAGCAATTTCCATTTTCTAATTTGGTCGATAAAAAAGTAAATACACTCATTTTCCCTAACCTGGCATCGGGCAATATCGCTTATAAATTAATGCAGGAATTAGGAGGTGCCGAAGCTATTGGGCCTATTCTAATTGGGATGAAGAAGCCAGTTCATATATTACAATTAGGAAGTTCTGTGCGTGAAATAGTAAATATGATAATAATTGCTGTTGTTGACGCTCAATCAAGAAAATAAAAGTTGTAATTAATGCCCCATTCATATTCGAGACTTTGGGGTACTAATAAATAGCAGCTTATGATTTTTAGAAGGGGGGGCAAAAGCGCTTCCTGTGGCATAAAAAAGTATCTCTTTACAGATAAAAAACAGACAGTAAAATGATTTATCACATTGAAGGAAAATTAGTTGAAAAAACACCAACTTATGCGGTTATAGATGCTGCAGGGGTAGGTTACGTCATGCAGATTTCGTTAAATACCTTTTCGAAAATTGGGGATACTGAAAAATGTAAATTATTTACCGAACAAGTTTATGTAAGGGATGACATGCCACGATTTTTTGGTTTCATGGATATTGCCGAACGAAATTTGTTCAGGCAGCTCGTTTCTGTATCTGGTGTTGGAGGTACAAGTGCCTTACTAATGTTGTCGTCCTTGAGTTCTGAGGAAATACAAAATGCGATTGTTACAGGCAATGTTACACTCCTTAAAAGTGTGAAGGGGATAGGCGAAAAAACGGCACAACGAATTATTGTAGATTTAAAAGATAAAATGGGCAAAGGGCCTGTTTCTTCTGATTTTTTCTTATCATCGCACAATATTTTAAAGTCGGAAGCGTTATCTGCTTTGGTTATGCTTGGATTTAACAAATTGTCGGCGGATAAAACACTTGATAAAATTATTAAAACAGAAGGAGCAGGACAGTCGGTGGAACAATTAATAAAGTCAGCTCTCAAAAGTCTTTAATGGCTTGCTTTTGTTTAATCTCCTTAGGAGAGGGAGGAGCAAACAAATTTTTAAATAAATATATATGGAATAAAACTACAAAAAAAAGTTTAATTGTAAGTTGTGGCAAAAACCGGCACTAAATATTTATTTACTGGAGCATTTTCTGTTGGATTACTCTCTCTGTTTTTTAGCACTAACGCAAGGATTAATCTCTATAATCCTTGCGTAAGTTACAATGCGCATCAGTCTGCAAAAAAAAATATATTAAATACCTCTGATGTTTTTATAAATGAAGAATTAACATATTCTAAAATTCTTCCTTTTGCAATTGACACCCCGCAAACCGATACAACAATCAACCTTAAATATGATTTTGTCGATCAATCTGCAAACGACCCATTAAATTATCCCAATTCGGGAGGATTAATGCTTAACAACCCCTCTAACGTTAATACTAACGTAGAATACGATCCAACTAGCGGTAATTTTAATATCGATCAGAAAATGGGTGGCGCCAATTATCGTCCCCCTACTTATATGGATAGTGAAGAGTACCAGAATTATATTTTTAAAAAACAAGTAAAAAAATATTGGAATACCCGCTCGGACGCCGAAACACAAAACAATCAGGCGCAGAATAAACCTATCATTCCCAAGCTGAATGTAGGGGGGGAGATTTTCGATCGTATTTTTGGAGGCAATACTGTTGATATCCGACCAAACGGATCTGCTGAATTAATTTTTGCATATAACGGTACCAAAACCGAAAACCCCGCTATTCCTGTAAGAAATCGTAAAGTAAACACCTTCGACTTTAATGAAAGGATTCAGTTAAATGTTACAGGTAAAATTGGCACCAAATTAAACTTAACAACCGCCTATAATACTGAAGCCATGTTTGATTTTGAAAATCAAATGAAACTCGGTTATGCTGGTGAGGAAGATGATATCCTTAAAACTATTGAAACGGGTAACGTTACAATGCCATTAACAGGGACCTTAATTACAGGCAGCCAAACACTTTTCGGGGTTAAAACTAAATTACAATTTGGCCGATTAACTGTTACTGGATTATTGTCGCAGCAAAAAGGTAAGAAATCGGAAGTGGAAGTGGCTGGGGGGGCGCAGATAAGCAAGTTTGAAGTATTAGGAGATGCCTATGAAGTAAATAAACATTTTTTTATATCGCATTATTTTCGTGATAATTTCAATACTGCATTAGCAGGATTGCCTTTTATTAACTCCGAAATAAATATTAATCGAATTGAGGTTTGGATTTTAAATACCAATACTTCTACTAATGATATAAGAAGTGTGGTAGCTTTTTCTGAATTAGCCGAAGGATCAAATCATATTCCATCGGATCAAACCTACCTGAATGATATGGATCCGGGGAGCCTCCCTTTTAATGGGCAAAATAATTTATATAGTAACATTATCGCCGACTCGGTTGTTAGAACCATTAATACTACTATTTCCAGGCTAAATACCCTCTCGTCAAACACCCTTAAACAGACTATAAACTATGAGTTAATTGCTTCTGCACGTAAATTGCAGCCATCAGAATTTACATTAAACCCAAGATTAGGATTTATTTCCCTCAACCAACAGTTAAACCCGGATCAGGCACTTTCCGTAGCTTATCAATATACCCTTAATGGAATTGTTTATCAAGTTGGAGAGTTTTCTGATGGCGGTATTAGTGCACCTAAGGCGCTGTATACTAAAATGCTGAAAAGTACGGCCATAAATACAAAGCATCCTATGTGGAATTTGATGATGAAAAATGTTTATTCTATCGGCGCTTTTCAAATTAATCCACAGGATTTTAAATTAAATATTATGTACAATAATTTGCAGACAGGCACGGATATAAATTATTTGCCTGTACCAACTGCAGAAACAGGCATTCAGGGAAAAACGCTAATACAGTTGTTAAATTTGGACAGGATCAACCAACAGAATGATCAATTAGCCGATGGTGTTTTTGATTTTATTGATGGGGTAACCATTAATGCGAACAATGGTCGTGTTATATTTCCTGTGGTAGAGCCTTTTGGAGATTATTTGCGATCCAGATTTATTCCCTCAGGAACTCTTGCAAACAGTTATGTGTTCGACCAGCTGTATGATTCTACAAAAACAATCGCCCAGCAATTTCCTCAGCTTAACCGGTTTAAATTAAAGGGATCCTACTCCTCCTCCTCTGGCTCCGACATATCCCTTGGCGCACCCAATGTGCCGCAAGGGTCGGTAACGGTTACAGCAGGAGGTGTAAAGCTTACCGAAAATCTAGATTATACAGTAGATTATACATTGGGACGCGTGAAAATTATTAATGACGGCGTTTTAAATTCGGGAACACCCATTAAAATTGCATTGGAGAGCAATGCTTTGTTTGCCATTCAACAGAAAACTTTAATGGCTACCCACCTTGATTTTAAGATAAATAAGGATTTTAATGTAGGAGCAACGGTAATGAATTTAACGGAAAGACCCTTAACGCAAAAAGTAAATATTGGTGATGAGGCAATAAGAAATACGATTTTTGGTTTCGAAGGGAATTATAGAGCGGAAGCGCCGTTTATAACGCGTTTCATTGATAAGATTCCGTTTCTTGAAACAAAAGCAGTTAGCACCATAACAGCCGCTGCCGAATATGCATACCTAATTCCTGGACACAGCAAAGCAATAGGAAAAAATGGTAATTCATACATTGATGATTTTGAAGGTAGCCAGTCAACAATAGATTTACGATCACAAAGCTCCTGGGTGCTGTCGAGCACCCCTCAAGGACAGCCAGCTTTATTTCCCGAAGGTAATTTGTCAGATAGCCTGGCATATGGCTTTAACCGCGCCAAACTAGCTTGGTATGTTATTGATCCATTATTTTTGCGCGAAACAACCGGCCTTACTCCTGCCAACATTTCAGAGGATGACATGTCTAATAATTTTGCGCGTGAAGTAGCTGAAACGGAGGTTTTCCCTAATAAACCCATTCCTAATGGAATACCCCCTAATGTAGCAACTTTTGATATGGCATATTATCCAAATGAACGAGGGCCCTATAATTATGAAACGGCACCTGTTCCAGGAATATCATCAGGATTGGACGCTAATGGAAATTTAAATGATCCGGAAAAAAGATGGGCCGGAGTTATGCGCTCCATTCAAACCAATGATTTTGAAGCCGCAAATGTGGAGTATATCCAGTTTTGGGTGATGGACCCTTTCAATACGGATAATGCAGGTGGACAAACACCTCTTAATGCTACCGGATCAAGTACAACTGGCGAATTATATTTTAATATCGGAAATGTTTCTGAGGATATTCTGCGCGACAACCATAAAAGTGCCGAAAATGGTTTGCCTACAACGGTTAATCCTGCCGCTACAGTAAATACTGATTGGGCTGTCGTACCTTCTGTGCAGCCGCTTTTAAATACTTTTAACAACGACCCTGTCGAACGACCTTTTCAAGATGTAGGATTGGATGGCGTAGGGTCGGGGACAGCAATTACAGAGCAAAGTTTTTTTAGTAATTATCTTAATTCCTTGCAAGGTGTTGTTTCGGCTGGCACCGCCGCTGCAATTTCTGCCGACCCTTCAAATGACGACTTTCATTATTTCCGTGGTTCTGATTATGATAATGCGAATGTTAAAACAGTGAATCGGTATAAAAATTTTAATGGGATGGAAAACAATTCCCGTACCACAGAGCAATCGCCCGAAAGCTACCCTACTTCAGCTACTTTAACGCCTAATATTGAGGATATAAACCGTGATAATAATTTAAGCACGGTAGAAAGTTATTACCAATATCATATCAGTTTAAAGCCAAGTGATTTTGCCTCGGGCGTAGGGACTAATTATATCACTAATGTGTATTCTACCTCTGGCCAAAACATAAAGAATGGTGCCGCCAAACCTATCACCTGGTACCAATTTAAAATCCCTATTAAATCGCCGGAACGTAAGGTAGGGTCTATTGAAAACTTCCAATCTATTCGTTTTATAAGAATGTTTTATAAGAATGTTGATAAACCAATCATATTACGTTTTGCTCGATTAGAATTAGTGCGCAGCGAATGGCGCAAATATGGTTTTGATTTGATACAGCCAGGTATTTACATTCCAAATGATGAAGCGAATACCCTTTTTGATATTTCTGCCGTTAGCATAGAGGTGGACGGCAGCAAACAGCCAGTAAATTATGTGCTGCCTCCCAATATTAACCGACAAATAAATGCAGCATCGGCAAATTTAATTGCTTTAAACGAACAAGCCATGTCCCTTACTGTTTGTAATTTAAAAGATGGGGAATCGCGCGCCGCATTTAAAAACACCTCCTTGGATGTCCGCTCCTATAAAAAACTTCAAATGTACTTTCATGCCGAACCTTCAGCAAATACAAGTGAAAATTTAAATAATAACGACCTTCACGCTTTTATTCGCTTGGGTACCGATTATACAGACAATTTTTACGAATACGATATTCCTTTATTGGTAACTGCTCCTGGTAATTATAACGGAACCAATACCGATGATCAATACAAGGTATGGCCCGAAGCAAATGACATGGTTTTAGAATTTAGTAAATTACAAGAGGCGAAATTGGCTCGTAATAAAAGTGTTGGGAATACCAGCTTTTCCGAATACTTTGTAATGGATGGAAATAGGAAAATTACAGTGAAAGGGAATCCTAATTTAAGTGCCATCAAAACAATGATGATAGGAATAAGAAACCCTAAAAAAGCTGGAACAGATGGTTCCGATGATGGCTTGTCGAAGTGCGGCCAAATGTGGGTGAACGAATTGCGGCTAACGGATTTTGAAGAAGGGGGAGGAGGTGCCGCAACGGCAAGGGTTACAGCTAAGCTTGCCGATTTTGGAACATTGTCACTTGCTGGGAATTATTATGCTCCCGGTTTCGGAAGTTTAGAAAATAAAGTAAGCGAGCGTAAACGCGCTACTTTAAAGCAATACGACATTACATCTAGTTTTGAACTTGGAAAGTTTTTGCCAACCGACCTTAATGTGCGTGTTCCTATTTATGTTGGGCTTTCCGAAACATTTATTACACCACAGTTTAACCCACTTGACCCAGATATTCTTTTAGATCCTTTGCTAGAAGATCCAACAATTACTCCCGCTGAGCGTGCGGCATTAAAAGTTGCCACCCAGGACTATACCAAACGAAAGAGCATTAACTTTACTAATGTAAAAAAAGAAAAGGGGAAAGGGTCTAAAAAAAGCCATATTTATGATATCGAAAACTGGGCAGCATCTTACTCTTATAACGAGCTTTTTAAGCGAAATGTGAATCTAGAATACGATTCAACAAGAAACCATAAAGCGGGATTAATATATAGCTTTGCCCCTAGCCCAAAAAATTTCAAGCCCTTTGGTAAAACAAAATTATTAAAGTCGAAAAATTTGCTTTTAATAAAAGACATCAATTTTTATCTCTTTCCAAACAAACTAGGGTTTTCTACAGACATAGAACGTGCATACAATACAGCTAAAGTGCGTGATATAACTTCAGAAGAAATGCTTATAATACCCACATACAATAAACGATTTGTGATGAATAGGAATTACGATTTGAAATTTGATTTAACAAAAGCCCTTAAACTTGATTTTGTTGCTACAAATGAATCTCGCGTGCTAGAACCACCGGGAGTAATCGACACTTTTGAAAAAAGAGATACCCTGAAAAAAAATTTTTTGGAAGGAGGTAAAACAACACAATATAACCATCAGTTTAATGTAAACTATACAATACCCATAAACAAGCTCCCATTGCTTGATTTTACAACCGCTTCAGTTAGATATACCGGAACGTATAATTGGGTGCGCGCTCCATTTAAAGCAGATTCCTTGGGTAATATTATTCAAAACTCTCGCGTGATATCATGGACAGGAGCAGCAAATATGGTAACACTTTATAATAAAGTTCCATACTTTAAAAAAATTAATCAAAACTCAAATAAAAAAGCCATTGAAAAAGGAGGTATAAAAATTCCGGCGATAAAAGTCCCAATATTAAAAGATAAAGAGGGTAAGATAATAACAGATACTACAAAAAAAGAAAATAAAAACCCCTCTGTAATATTGGAATATATTGCCAGAATATTGATGAGCGTGAAAAACGTGAATTTAACCCTTGCTACAAACGAAGGCACTGTATTGCCTGGATACGGGCAGTTCACCAATATGATAGGCATGGATGGCCGTTTTTCCGGGCCTACACCAGGTTTTGTTTTTGGTGACCAAAAAGATATACGCGACGACGCTATTAAAAACGATTGGTTAGTGAAGCGCCAATCTTTAAATACACCATTTACAAAAACAAATAGCCTAAATATCAATGCACGCGCAAATTTGGAGCCAATACCAAATTTTAAAATTGAAGTTACGGCAATTCAAACAAAATCAAATAACGCAAGTGAATTTTTTAGGTGGAACAGAGATAGCGCTCAGTTTTTACACCAATCGCCTATGGAAACAGGGGCTTTCAGCATGTCTTTTTTATCCTATAGCACATCCTTTAAAGACGGAGAAGAAATATTTAAACGTTTTTTAAATTCACGAGGAGAGGTTTCAAATCGTTTGGGAGCCGAAAACGACTCCTCCTTATCTATTATAAATGGCTTTGCCGAAGGCTATAACCCTACCTCACAGGACGTTTTGATTCCGGCCTTTATAGCAGCATATTCAGGAACAAACCCAGCTTCTGTTGGGATTAGCGCATTCCCTACTATACCATTGCCTAACTGGCGTATAACTTATGACGGATTATCAAAACTAGAGGCAATTAAAAAATATTTTAAATCCATCACCTTTAGCCACGCCTACCGTTCTACCTATAGTGTTAGCAGTTATATTTCAAATTTATTATATACCGACCCTGATAAAGATGGTTATACTGGAGTTAAGGAAGCTGTTTCAAACATTCCTACTAACCGCAATTTTTTAGCGAAAAATCTTATGAATACAATAACTATTACCGAACAGTGGAGCCCACTTATCAAAATGGATATAGCGCTTAAAAACAGCATGTTAGTGAATTTTGAATATAAAAAAGACAGAAACTTATCCTTAGGACTCACAAGTAAAACAATAACCGAAGTTGCAGGAAGTGAAATTGTTATTGGCACAGGCTATCGAATAAAAGACTTGTCCTTAGGGAGAAGATTTCAAATAAAAGGCAAACCCATAAAAAGTGATTTAAATACCAAGGTTGATTTGTCCTTCCGTAAAAATGAAACAGTAATCAGGCGAATAGTAGAAGAGGTAAGCCAATCAACAGGAGGAACCAACATTATTTCTATAAAAGTATCGGCCGATTATGTTATTAATGAACGTATTAATGTTCGTTTTTTTTATGACCGAATCATTAATAAGCCGGTAATATCAAACTCTTTTCCAACAACCAATACCAATGCCGGAATTAGTTTGAGGCTAACACTTTCAAATTAAATTTACAAACAAATTATTTTGTTACAGAATTAACTATAAATTTACGTTCGCAAAAAAACAATAAATTATAATAAAATGAATTTTCCTGAAAATTTAATGTATACAAAGGACCATGAATGGGTTCGCATAGAAGGTGATAATGCATATATTGGTATAACCGATTTCGCACAAGGCGAGTTAGGGGATATTGTATTTATTGAAATTGAAACCGAAGGAGAGGAGCTTTCCATTGAAGAAATATTCGGAACAGTAGAAGCTGTTAAAACAGTATCTGATTTATTTATGCCTATTTCGGGTAAAGTATTGGAGGTAAATCCTGCATTAAATACAAATCCTGAAGGAGTAAATAAAGATCCTTATGGACAAGGCTGGATGATAAAAGTGGCTATAAAAGATGCTGGGGAGTTAGATAATTTATTAAATGTTGCGGGCTATAAAACATTGATAGGTCATTAAAAACATTGTTTTTAATACCCCCCGCAGTTTAATGGGGTGTATTGCTAATTAGTGTATGTCCATATAGTCGAGAGTCGGAACTATAATTTTCGAGTTCGAGGCTTTCGTAGTTTTGAAAACCAGGAGTTTACATTGGTAAATGACTGGTTTTTAAAACAAGAATAACGAAGAAATCGGACATTATAGACAGACTCTAATTATACAACTCATTTCTTAGGAGAACTTTAAAGAGAATAAAATTGTTGCTATTTTTAAAATACAATAAGTGGGCCTTGTTATGGGCTTTATTAATTCTAGCCTTATGCGGAATTCCTGGTAAGGATATTCCGCATATTTCATTTTTAGAAATCCTTAGTTTTGATAAATTTGTTCATGCAGCCCTATTCTTTATCCTTATTTTGTTGGCCATTAGGGGTTTTTTATTGCAGGATAATTATATAAAACTAAAGCATTCTGCAAAATGGCTAGCATTATTATTGTGTATTATTTACGGGGGACTGCTAGAAATAATGCAGGCCAAACTTTTTGAAGGGAGGAATGCCGATTTATTTGATTTTTTAGCCAATAGTTTAGGTAGCACAATTGGATTTGTATTTTACAATAAGCTGGAAAAAATATTTTTGATTCGATTTATAAATTAAGCATGGAAATTACCTGGAAAATAAAATCTTTTAATGAACTTTTAAGTATAGAGTTATACCAAATTTTTAATTTAAGAATAGCTGTATTTATTGTGGAACAAAACAGCCTATACCAAGATGCTGACTGGAAGGACCTTCATTCATTTCATTTGATGGGCATGGATGAAAAAGATGAATTAGTTGCTTATGCAAGGATTCTTCCTTCGGAAATATCTTATAAGGAGGTTTCAATTGGAAGAGTAATTGCATCAAAAAAATTAAGGGGAGAAGGACTTGGTGCCGATTTAATGGAAAGGGCCTTGCAATTTATCTCGATACAATTTGGTGCCGGCCCTATTAGGATTAGCGCACAATGCTACTTAATAAAATTTTATTCGAAATTTGGATTTGAAATTGTTGGAGAAGAATATTTAGAGGATAATCTCCCGCATATTGAAATGCTGATGGCTTAATAGAGCGCTACATTGAGGTGGTTTTATAAAATTACAATACTATATAATCTTCTGTGAAAGCTTCACAAATAGTGAAGTTTTCGAAATAACTGCCGCAAATTAAATGGTTCAAAAACTGTGTGTTTTTCTTTTGTCTTGATACCCTTCGGCAAAAGCTCAGGGCAGGCTCCAGAAACAAAAAATCAAGAACAAACGATTCCTCCACACCTGCAACCCCGCATCGCTTTTGTTCATTCCTTAAGCGCGTTTTCATAAACATGTTTTTTGCAAAAAAATGAAATCAGCTGTTTTTATTAATCTATCTGTTTTGTCGAAATTATTTTGAATGCTTCACAAATAGAGGGTTAATGGACAAAAGTAATGGTAAAATCGTTCAAACTCCTTGACATACTTATATTTGCAACAAATTTTATAAAAATGAAAAAAACTGCTTTTATTGCAATTCAAAAATCACCTTAAAATT
>Ga0114966_10000998_pt1 | contig 26430 bp, 21 predicted proteins | sample M_130207_XF_Meta_FD_87029 | JGI IMG/M metagenome (GOLD analysis project Ga0114966, IMG submission 87029) | Freshwater microbial communities from Lake Montjoie, Canada to study carbon cycling - M_130207_XF_MetaG | ecosystem: Environmental > Aquatic > Freshwater > Lake | place: Lake Montjoie... | reverse complement strand
GTACTGATCCAAGTAAGCTAAACGCAGCATTAGAAGGTGTGAAAGATTGGGTGGCGAGTAAATGAGCGATCAAAATATTGCATTTAATGCCGAGGTAGATGCGATTGGCATGAATTGCCCCTTACCTATTTTACGTACCAAGAAAGTCTTAGCCACTATGCAATCTGGTGAAGTGCTAAAGATTAAAGCAACCGATTCGGGGGCCGCTCATGACTTCCCAGCATTTGCTAAACAAACTGGCAATGAATTGATTTTTAGTACTACTGAGGGCGATGTCTTGGTTTTCTTCTTAAAAAGAAGATAAGAAGAAAACTAGACGAAGTTCAAAGTCTTAACTTAAAGAGCGACTCTTTAAGTAGGCTGCGAAATCAGTCGCTACTTCTGGGTGACGCAAAGCGAATTCTACTGAAGCTTTGAGGTAGCCAAGCTTGCTACCGCAGTCATAGCGCACACCATCGTATTCATAAGCAAAGACAGGCTCTTGCTTTAGTAATGAAGCAATCGCATCGGTTAGCTGAATCTCTCCACCAGCACCGGGTTTGAGATTACGAATATGACTAAAAATATCTGAGGACAGAACATAGCGCCCAACAACTGCTAGGTTGGAAGGGGCATCTTTGGGTTGTGGTTTTTCGACAATGCCGTTGAGGCGATAGATGCCTTGAGACACTTCGGCGCCAGAGACAATGCCATATGAGCTGCTCTTAGCTGGGTCAATCTTTTCCACAGCAATCACTGAACCGTTTTGCTCATTAAATACCTTGAGCATTTGCTTGAGTACTGGCGGTTGTCCATCCAATAAGTCATCTGCCAAGATGATGGCAAAAGGCTCATCGCGCACTAATTTCTCTGCGCACAGAACTGCATGACCTAAACCGAGTGCTTCAGGTTGACGTACGTAAACACAATCAACATGACTAGGCTTAACGCTGCGCACAATTTCTAGTAGCGCTTGTTTATTTTTAGCTTCCAGCTCTGCTTCAAGTTCATATGCTTTATCAAAGTGATCTTCAATGGCACGTTTGCTGCGACCGGTAACAAAAATCATTTCAGTAATGCCAGCTGCGATTGCTTCTTCAACCGCATACTGAATCAGAGGCTTATCAACTACATTGAGCATCTCTTTGGGGCTTGCTTTAGTGGCTGGCAGAAAGCGAGTGCCTAAGCCAGCAACGGGAAAGACGGCTTTAGTGACAGCTTTAGTAGTTAATGGCATAAAGGGCTTCCGATCGCTCTGGATTTGTTACTGTTTTATTTCAGACGCTCTAATTGTGCAACAAGCTTCTCATGATTCTGCTCAAAACCAGCAAGCCGTTGTTTTTCTTGGGCAACAACCTCTTCTGGAGCGCGGGCTACAAAGCTTTCGTTAGTCAATTTGCCACGGGCTTTCGTAATTTCATTGGCTAGTCGCTCAATTTCCTTGCCGAGTCTAATACGCTCTGCCGCAACATCCACCTCAATCTTGAGTAATAGCTTCAGGTTGCCAACAAGTGCCATTGGTGCGCCAGGAGCATCTTTTTCCAGGCCAGACTCATCCTGATAGATTTTGACTTCAGAGAGTTTGGCTAAGGCGAGTAAATAAGGCGTCGCTTTTTGGAGGAAAGCTTCCGGTCCGCTAATCCAAAGAGGAACTTTTTGACCGGGCGGCACTTGCATCTCACCACGTAAGTTTCTACAGGCATCCACAATGGCTTTAATCTGGGCTACCCAAGCTTCACTCTGCTCATCGATTTTTTCTGGCTGAGAAATCGGATAGGGTTGCAGTGCAATGGTTTGTTTAGCCTGTTGGGATAACTCTTTTCCAGACTTTGACCCAACAGTTTGCCAAAGAGTCTCAGTAATAAATGGGATCAGCGGATGCGCCATGCGTAAGATGGTTTCCAGAACCCGTAATAGAGTCCGGCGGGTTGCGCGCTGTTGTGCTGGGGTACCCGTTTGTAACTGGACCTTGGCAAGCTCTAAGTACCAATCACAATATTCATCCCAAACAAATTGGTAGATGTTGCTTGCAATGTTATCAAAGCGATAATTCTCAAAACCTTTAGCAACTTCAGCTTCAGTTCTTTGTAGCTGAGAAACAATCCATTTATCGGCTGGTGAGAAATCCAAATAACCATCTGGACCACATTGATTGTCGCAAGGTGCAAAGCCATTATCTTCATCGCCACCAGGGCAGTTCATGAGAACAAAGCGGGTTGCGTTCCAGAGCTTGTTACAGAAGTTGCGATAGCCTTCGCAACGCTTCTGGTCAAAGTTAATGTTACGACCAAGAGAGGCTAAAGATGCAAAGGTAAAGCGTAAGGCATCTGTACCAAATGCAGGAATGCCATCTGGAAACTCTTTCTTGGTTTTCTTGCTGATACTTTCTGCTTGTTTAGGATTCATCAAGCCCGTAGTCCGCTTGCCTACTAACTCTTCAATCTGGATGCCATCGATCAAATCAATCGGGTCCAAGGTATTACCTTTGGACTTACTCATTTTTTGGCCTTCGGCATCACGCACTAAACCATGAACATAGACAGTATGAAATGGTACTTTTCCAGTGAAGTGACAAGTCATCATGACCATGCGCGCTACCCAGAAGAAAATGATGTCAAAGCCTGTGACCAATACCGAAGAGGGTAGGAAGTGATTTAAAGCAGGTGTTTTTTCTGGCCAGCCCAAGGAGCTAAAAGGAACAAGCGCTGAGCTAAACCAGGTGTCTAGAACATCGGGATCGCGATTAAGCTTGCCAGCGTAGCCAGCCTTAGTTGCTTTGGCTTTAGCCTCTTCTTCAGTTCGTGCTACGAAGATCTGGCCATCGTCACCATACCAAGCGGGGATTTGATGGCCCCACCAGAGTTGGCGTGAGATGCACCAGTCTTGAATATTTTCTAGCCACTGGGTGTAAGTATTGATCCAATTTTCTGGAACAAGCTTAATGTCACCCTTAGTAACTGCATCTAATGCAGCACTGGCAATGGATGAGCCGGGCTGGTATTGGTTATCAGGGCTTGGTTTAGACATTGCCACAAACCATTGGTCAGTAAGCATCGGTTCAATAATCGTTTGGGTACGATCACCGCGGGGCACCATGAGTTTATGGGGCTGAACTTTTTCTAATAGACCTGCTGCATCTAGATCAGTTACTACATGCTTGCGCGCTGCAAAACGTTCCAGACCTTGATAGGCAGCTGGTGCGTTCTCATTGATCTTGGCATCTAATGTCAGGATGTTGATCAAGGGTAGTTGATGACGCTGACCCACTGCATAGTCATTAAAGTCATGCGCAGGAGTTACCTTGACTACCCCAGTACCAAAGTTCAAATCAACATAGTCATCTGCAATGATCGGGATTTGACGGTCACATAAAGGTAGGTTCACTGACTTGCCAATCAGATGTTTATAGCGTTCATCCTCTGGATTTACCATGACTGCAACGTCACCTAGCAAAGTCTCTGGACGGGTGGTAGCAACAGTGAGAGAGCCTGAGCCATCTACTAATGGATAGCGAATGTGCCACATCGAACCATCTTCTTCCTCACTCACCACCTCAAGATCGGACACTGCAGTACCTAAAACAGGATCCCAGTTCACTAAACGTTTGCCACGATAAATAAGACCTTGCTCGTGCAAACGCACAAATACCTCAACTACCGCTTTGGACATCTTGCTATCCATCGTGAAATATTCTTTACTCCAATCAATCGAAGCACCTAGGCGACGAATTTGACGGGTGATGGTATTGCCAGAAGCTTCTTTCCACTCCCATACTTTTTCTAAAAACTTTTCACGACCTAAGTCATGACGAGTCACTTTTTGCGCATCAAGCTGACGCTCAACTACGATTTGGGTGGCAATACCAGCGTGGTCGGTGCCAGGAACCCATAAAGTATTTTTGCCAGACATGCGTGCATGACGAACCAAACCATCCATGATGGTTTGGTTGAAGGCATGACCCATGTGAAGAGTGCCGGTGACATTTGGGGGAGGCAGTTGAATAGAAAAATCACCTTTGTCTTCAAGCATGGTGGCTTCGGCAATACCTCTGCGTTCCCACTCTGGACCCCAATAGGCTTCAATCGGGCCAGGTTCATAGGATTTGGCAAGTTCGTCTGCTGAACTGGCTGCTGGAGAATTAGGGGTATTTGAGTCATTTGGCATAAGAGGCAAATTATAATTGGGGCGATGTACTCTGACTTGCTCGCTAACCTCAATCCAGAACAGCGCGAGGCAGTGACCCTCCCGCCTGTCAATGAAAATGGCCAAACTCAATCAGCCATGATTTTGGCTGGGGCCGGGAGCGGTAAGACCCGTGTCCTTACTACCCGGATAGCCTGGTTGATTCAGACCGGTCAGGTATCGCCTATAGGTGTCCTAGCAGTGACTTTCACCAATAAGGCTGCCAAAGAGATGATGGTGCGCTTAAGTGCCATGTTGCCTATTAATACTCGAGGCATGTGGATTGGCACTTTTCATGGCCTTTGCAATCGTTTATTACGAGCTCACCATAAAGAAGCTGGTCTGCCATCTACATTTCAGATCTTAGATACCCAAGATCAGCTTTCTGCCATTAAGCGTCTTTTGAAGGGCTTAAAGGTAGATGATGAAAAGTACCCCCCAAAACAACTGCAGTACTTTATTGCTCATGCAAAAGAGCGCGGACAGCGCGCTAAAGATTTATCAGTCGGCGATGACTTTCAGGCAAAGATGGCACAACTGTATGCGGCCTACGATGAACAATGCCAACGTGAAGGCGTAGTGGATTTTGCAGAGCTCCTCTTACGCAGCTATGAGTTGCTCAAGTACAGCGAACCCATACGTACGCATTATCAAGAACGCTTCCGACATATTTTGATCGATGAGTTTCAGGATACCAACGCATTGCAATATGCCTGGCTTAAATTATTGTCGGGCCATGATGCCGGTCGCATCAATGTGAGTGGCGCTGGAAGTAGTGCAGTCTTTGCTGTCGGTGATGACGATCAAAGTATTTATGCCTTCCGCGGTGCTGATGTTGAGAACATGCGTCTTTACGAAAAACAGTATCACCCCATGATGGTGAAGTTGGAGCAGAACTATCGTTCACACGGACATATCCTAGATACAGCAAATCATTTGATTGCTAATAATTCAGAGAGACTTGGAAAAAATCTGCGAACCGATGCAGGCCATGGTGAGCCAGTTCGTATCTTTGATGCACCAAGCGATCACGCAGAAGCCGCGTGGTTGGTCGATGAGATTAAAGCCTTGATTAGTAGCGGCATTAAACGTACTGAAATAGCGTTGCTTTATAGAAGTAATGCACAGTCTCGCATCATTGAGCATGCCTTGTTCTCGGCAGGTATTCCGTATCGCGTCTATGGAGGGTTGCGATTCTTTGAGCGCGCCGAAATTAAGCATGCCCTTGCTTATATGCGCCTACTCGAAAATCCGAACGATGACACCTCTTTCTCAAGAGTAGTCAATTTTCCAACACGTGGCATTGGAGCAAGATCAATTGAAGCATTGCAAGACGCTGCAAGAAGTCAACAGTCTTCCTTGTATACAGCTGCCTCTTCCTTAGAAGGGAAGGCCGGCGCCACTCTAAGCGGTTTTGTGCGTTTAGTAGATCACATGCGTGAAGCAACACGCCACAACACTCTGCCTGAAACTGTTGAATTTGTGATTGGACATAGTGGCTTGATTCAGCATTACCTCTCAGAGCGCGAAGGTCAAGATCGTGTAGAGAACTTACAAGAATTGATTAATGCCGCGACTGCCTTCATTGCAGAAGAGGGTTACGGGCAGGATACTGCTGCAGCGATGCTACCTGGAGAAAATGCTCCCGGCGTTGTTGATATATCACCGTTAGCAGCTTTTCTATCCCATGCTTCGCTAGAGGCAGGTGATAACCAAGCGCAAGCGGGACAAGATGCAGTGCAATTAATGACAGTGCACTCTGCAAAAGGCTTAGAGTTCACCTCGGTATTTATTACAGGTCTTGAAGAAGGTTTATTTCCTCACGAGAACAGTATTAATGAGCAAAATGGCTTGGAGGAAGAGCGACGCCTAATGTATGTTGCGATTACTCGTGCTAAAGAGCGTTTGTATTTATCGCATACTCAGTCACGTATGCTGCATGGCCAAGTGCGCTACAACATGCCGTCACGTTTCTTAGAAGAATTGCCTTCTGATTCTTTGAAGTGGCTCACACCAAAGGCAAAAGATGCGCGTTGGGGTGGTAGTGCTAAATCCGGATCCACTTGGCAGGATGGCTATACCCGTCAGCGCGAGTATGAATCCAATGATTTCTTTGACTCTGGCAGTGAGCATCAAAAACCTGCCAAGCGAGTTGGTTCCGCTTCAACTGAAGTAAAAAGATTGGCTTCGCCACCACGGGGAAGTTATCCATTTAGGATTGGTCAAAACGTATTTCATACGAAGTTTGGTGAGGGCCGTATTACCGGCTTAGAGGGGGTGGATGCTGATGCGCGCGCACAGGTGAGTTTTAAACGTCACGGCGTGAAGTGGTTGCAACTGAGTATTGCTAAGCTTGCCGCAATTGATTAGTTTAAAACCTCATTTGATTCTTAAGCGGTTGGAATTACATCATCTTCAGTAAAGCAGGCTTTCCACGTTGCATAGAAAGAGCATTGCATTAAGGTTAAGCCTCCCATAGAGAGGGGTGCAATGATGAAAGAGGCTGCTTGACCTAGATTGATTGCATCAAAAATCATACCCACCATTAATGGGATGGCAATCAGAATAAGACTCCAAATCGCAAGATACAAAAAGAAGGCCGCCTTATTTGTCCAGCATGCCAGGAAGCTAGAAAAGAGTGCTTGAGCTACTGACATATCCGCCCAGGCAATCAGGACTGGGGAAAACCACATCAACATCGCTATTGGGATATAAAAAATTGCTCCAAAGAACAGTACCAAATAAATTTGGCGAAGACTCTCAGGCGTCATTGGCTTATCACTTGTCATCAATGGAATGAGTAATTCAAAATCAACCAAGAGACTCAAGGTAAAGCTGAGAACTATAATCAAAACCCCATACACTATGCCTAGTTGTAAGATGCGTTTGCGAATAAGGGCGCCAGACTTTAGTGCGATTAAATACACCATTGGACTGATGCGTTCCTTTTGAATAGCTTGCCGACAAGCAGTCATAAAACCTACTGCTAAGGTTGGCGTGAGCAGTAGGACGGCAAATACGCCAATTACCGGAATAATGACTGCCAATTGAGCAACAAAGATATACATAAAGACTAGCATTAAGAAGCCTAATGGATTCTGTCTGAAGAGCCAAATGCCTTGTCTTATCCAGGTATAACCTTCTGCGGGTGCGACGGAGTTTAGTTTCATAGGGATCGACGACTTAAAAGAATACGTTCAAAATGAGTTGGGTCATGAGGCGTCAACATTTGTGCATCTCTGGGTAAATAAAAGTCCCAAAGCCGGGAGACCCAGAAACGCAGAGCTGCAGCGCGTAGCATAAGAGGCCAACTTGCTTGCTCTTCTTTGGTAAGAGGGCGGACAGACTGATAGGCTTTCATGAGTGAATTAAGGCGGACAGGATCTAAGTCCTGCTTATTATCCGCCAGACACCAATCATTCGCAGTTACTGCAAGGTCAAATAACCACTTATCAGTGCCAGCGAAATAAAAATCAAAGAACCCGCCTAGTTGATCGCTCGAAGGGCTATTTGATTCTTGGGGGTCAAATAAAACGTTATCGCGAAAGAGGTCGCAGTGACTAGCACCCTGTGGAATGACATCATAAGTAGATGAACTGAAAAAGTTTTCTTGAATTGCTAGCTCGTGAGTAAGCAAATCTTTTTGTGATGTATTTAGGTGTGGCAATACTAGGGGAATTGTTTTTTGCCACCACCCAAGGCTACGAAGATTTTCTTGGGTTTTTGAAAAATCTTTTCCGGCTAAATGCATCTTAGCTAACATCTCGCCAACCATGCTGCAGTGTTTTGCTTCTGGTTCTGGTCTAGATAATCCAGGAAGTTTGCTAACAATTGCAGCAGGTTTACCCTTGAGTGAAAACAGAATTTCACCTTTACGATTCTCGATCGGCTTTGGAACAGGAATGCCCTTGTTCGCTAGGTGGCGCATCAATTCTAGGTAATAAGGTAATTGCTGAGCAGACAATCTTTCAAAGATCGTTAAAACATACTCTTCTTTTTTGCCATCCTTGATAGTGTCTAGGAAAAAATTAGAGTTTTCGATGCCTCCATGGATGCCACGAATTTCGCTGACTTGACCAATCTTGAAGTCTTCAGCGATCCAATGGGAAATGTCTTTAAGTTCGATCGGGGTAAAAACAGCCATGAAGCAATAACTAATCTTTATTGAATGGGAATGCTGATGCTGGGCACACTCAGCAAGCCGCTATCTCCAGATTGAGGGCCAGGCTTCACTGAGTCTGGAGGAGACATCTCGTAAGTGGTGTATTTAGTTTTGACCTGAACTTGGGTTGGCCCGTTCACATCCTTGTATTCTGTGATTTCAGTACCCCGGTCATTTTTGTATTGATAGCTTGGCTGCCGGCCTTGAGGGCCTTCTAGAGCTCCTGCGGGACTCATTGAAGGGGAAAGCGGCTGGTTATTGATTCGGTTAAGCTCGGAGCTACTTAAGGCTTGGCTGTTATTCTGAGCTTGTGCTGGCGCCGCCACTAAAAGTCCGAAAGCCATTAAAAAGCTGATAAGAGCGAGGTTTTGACTGAGGGCGTGGCTAATTAAGTTAGTTAGTACATGCATCATTTTTCACCTTTTTAAGCCTACTCTCGGGCGGTTCCTTAACCAGACCTGTAGGCAATTCACAACTAGATTGTACGATTGCGGTATGACTAAACATAGACTCTTGTTGGTAGACGGTTCTAGCTACCTCTACCGTGCCTTTCATGCCATGCCAGACCTCAGAAATGGGGCTGGGGAGCCCACTGGGGCCATATATGGCATGGTCAATATGATGCGTCGGGCTAGGTCTGAACTCAAGGCTGACCACATTGCCTGTGTTTTTGATGCCAAAGGCAAGACTTTTCGGGATGAAATGTACTCTGAGTACAAGGCCCATCGCTCCCCAATGCCTGAAGATTTGGTCAAACAAATTGAGCCTATTCATGCGATTGTCAAAGCATTAGGCTGGCCAGTATTAATGGTTTCTGGAGTTGAAGCCGACGATGTGATTGGTACTTTAGCTTGCCAAGCTACAGAAGCAGGTTGGGAAACCATCATCTCCACTGGGGATAAAGATTTAGCTCAGTTGGTTAATTCATCAGTGACTTTGATTAACACGATGAGTAATGAAAAGTTAGATATCAATGGTGTTATCGAGAAGTTCGGAGTGCCGCCAGAGCGCATAGTTGATTACTTATCCATTATTGGTGATACCGTAGATAACGTTCCTGGTGTTCCTAAGGCTGGACCAAAGACAGCTAATAAATGGTTAGCAGAGTTTGGCGATCTCGATAATCTAATGGCCAATGCTGATCAAGTGAAAGGTGTAGTTGGAGAAAATCTACGCGCCTCATTAGAGTGGTTACCCCAGGCTCGCCAACTCATTACTGTTAAAACCGATTGTGACTTATCACCGCATTTGCCTGGCTTAGATGATCTCCATGCAAAGTCTGAAGACCCGTCTTTATTACGCGAGTTATTTGAGCGTTATGCCTTTAAGACTTGGTTGCGAGATGTTGAAAGGCAACTGACAGGCCCATCTAGAGAGGGCTCCGCAGTGGAGGCTACATTCGATTTAGCGGGCACCCCCATTACTAATGTCCCGTCTGAAGAACTTTCTTTCCCTAAAAAATCTGCCAGCATTGCAAGTTCACCTACAAAAGACTTATCGCAAGACACAAGAGATTTTCAAGGTGCGATTGAGAAAACTTATGAATGCATTGTGGATGAAGCGAGTTTAGATAAATGGCTGAAGAAAATTGAGTCTGCTCAATTAACTGCCGTCGATACAGAAACTACTAGTCTTGATGCGCTGGCTGCAGAATTAGTTGGTATTTCTTTATCGGTACAGCCAGGCGAGGCTTGTTACATTCCAGTCGCTCATCGCAACGGAGAGGCACAGCTAGATCGTGCTACCGTTCTTGCGCGCATCAGGCCTTGGCTGGAAAGTAAAACCCATTTGAAGGTGGGGCAAAACTTAAAGTATGACGCTCATATCTTTGCTAATTATGGAATCACATTAAACGGTATTGCATTTGATACCTTGCTCGAGTCTTATGTCTTAGAGTCGCATCTTCCGCACAATATGGATAGTTTAGCTGAGCGCCACCTTGGCATGAAGACCATTCGTTATGAAGAGGTCTGCGGTAAGGGTGTTCATCAAATTGGCTTTGATCAGGTCGACCTCAAAATCGCGACGGACTATGCAGCAGAGGATGCAGATATTACTTTGCGCCTGCATTTAGAGCTTTGGCCGCAGATTCAGGAAAATCCTGGGTTGTTGTATGTCTATGAAAAGATTGAAATGCCAGCGATGCGCGTCCTTGGCATCATGGAGCGTAACGGAATTAGAATTGATTCTGCTTTATTGGCCAAACAAGGTCAGCAAGTAGGTAAGCGTCTCTTGGAATTAGAGGGAGAGATTCATAAGTTGGCTGGGCAACCATTCAATATTCAATCGCCTAAACAGATTGCAGAAATCTTGTTCGGCCAGCTTGAATTACCAATCATTAAGAAGACGCCTTCAGGCGCACCCTCTACTGATGAAGAAGTTTTACAAAAGCTTGCTGAGGATTACCCCTTGCCAGCCCGCATCTTGGACTATCGCAGTTTAGCTAAGCTGATGTCTACCTATATTGAGAAACTCCCACGGATGGCTGATCCGAAGACTGGGCGCGTACATACCAATTTCTCGCAAGCAACTGCGGTCACCGGCCGCTTGGCATCTAGTGATCCCAATTTACAGAACATTCCTGTGCGCACCGAAGAAGGTCGTCGCATCAGAGAAGCTTTTGTGTCAGCAGATGGCTGCAAATTACTCTCAGCTGATTATTCACAAATTGAGCTGCGCATCATGGCACATATTGCTGAAGATGAAAATTTGTTAACTGCCTTTAGAGATGGCAAGGATGTCCATCAAGCAACTGCTGCAGAAATCTTTGGTATTCCATTAGATGAAGTGAGTTCTGAACAGCGACGTTATGCCAAGGTCATTAATTTCGGCCTGATTTATGGCATGAGCGCATTCGGTTTGGCTGGCAACTTAGGTATAGAACGCTCTGCAGCGCAAAACTATATTGCTAAATATTTTGATCGTTACCCTGGGGTTGCTCAGTACATGGAGCACACACGCTTGGAGGCCAGGGAAAATGGTTATGTGGAAACTGTCTTTGGACGCCGTCTTTGGCTCCCAGAAATTAAGGGTTCCAATGGACCGCGTCGCCAAGGGGCTGAACGAGCTGCGATTAATGCCCCCATGCAGGGTACGGCAGCAGATCTGATTAAGTTGGCGATGATTGCAGTTGAAGATTGGCTTGAAAAAGAGCAATTAAAAACAAAATTACTTCTTCAGGTGCATGATGAATTGGTGTTCGATGTTCCCTTAGATGAAATCGAGCTCCTGCAAGCTAAGTTACCTGGCTTGATGTGTAATGTGGCACAGCTAAAGGTGCCTTTGGTAGTTAGTATTGGTATTGGCGATAATTGGGAAGAAGCACATTAGAAATAACAGTAAGGAGATAAATTCAATGAATCAGAAAACACAAAGCAGCAGACGTAATTTTATAAAGACCTCAGCAATTGGTGCCACTGCAATTGGCGTTGGTTTTGTAGCGGCATCAGAGCCAGTAATGGCCGCTGCTATTGAGACGGATTTCAATGGCCTGAAAGCGGGCGAGCAAATGATTCCAGTGGGTAGCTTTCAGATGCCTGCTTATGTATCGCGTCCTGAAAAAGCCAAAGGATCCTTGCCCATCATTATTGTGGTGAGTGAAATCTTTGGTGTGCATGAATACATTGCCGACGTTACGCGCCGTTTTGCCAAACTTGGTTATCTTGCGATTGCGCCCGAGAAATTTGTTCGTGCTGGCGATCCTAATTCTTATGGAACAGTGGCAGAGATTCAGAAGAATATTGTGGCCAAAACACCGGATGCACAAGTGCTCAATGATTTACAGGCAGCTTTGGTATGGGCTGGTAAAAATGGTGGCGATCTTAAAAGAGTTGGTGTAACTGGGTTCTGTTGGGGTGGACGCATTACTTGGTTATCTGCCACTTTGCCGCAAGTGCGCGCAGGTGTGGCTTGGTATGGTCGTGTGATTGGTGAGAAGACGGAAGGCAATCCCCGTCATCCAGTAGATATTGCTGCGGACTTAAAGGCGCCAGTCCTTGGTTTATATGGTGGCGCTGATGCTGGTATTTCTTTGGAGAGTGTTGAGCAGATGCGCACAGCTCTAGCAGAAGCAGCTCCCAAGAATCCTGCCGCTAAAGCATCCATGATTGAGGTGTATCCAGATGCACCGCACGCCTTTCATGCTGACTATCGCGCAACGTATCGCGAAGGTCCCGCTAAAGATGGTTGGGAAAAGTGCATCGCTTGGTTTAAGAAAATGGGAGTGGCTTAATCACAATGACAGTTTTACAAACCATTGTCTTGGTTACTGCCTTAGCAGGGGCTGCTAGCGTATTAGTAGCCGCCACCTTTTCTGTAGCTTTGCTTGCTAAGATGGTCAACAATATGGTGAGTTTGTCAGTCGGTATTTTGCTGGCAACTGCTTTACTGCATTCTTTACCCGAAGCATTCAGCATGGAAGGGACAAGCCCACAGCTATTGTTTGCAACACTACTTGCGGGTTTATTGGGCTTCTTCTTGCTTGAGAAAATTGCCCTCCTGCGTCATGACCATCATCACGAAGGTGATGGACACCCCCATCACCATGGACATGACGCTGAGAATGCTGGTCGCAGTGGTTGGATGATTTTAGTCGGCGATGGCATTCATAATTTTGTGGATGGTATCTTGATTGCTGCAGCATTTATGGCGGACTATCAGCTTGGTATCTTTACTGCAATCGCGATCATCGCGCATGAGATCCCGCAAGAGATTGGCGATTTTATTGTGTTGCTCAATGCGGGCTTCTCAAAAGCTCGCGCATTGTTGTACAACCTGATTTGTGGATTAGCAGCAGTACTTGGTGGCGTATTAGCCTACTTCTTCTTAGAGAAGGCGCACGCTGCGATGCCTTATCTATTGGTTATTTCATCGAGTAGTTTTATCTATATTGCGGTGAGTGATCTCATCCCGCAAATGCACCGCCGCCCTCATTGGGCCGAGTCCTTACGCCAAACTCTTTTAATTGCGTGTGGCGTAGGATTTGTGATCCTGCTATCTTTGCTGCATTGAGAGCTTAATCGATACTAATCAGTAGCAATCGGTCTTGTAGGGTCAGCGCACCATTCGCTCCAACTGCCTGCATAAAGACGTGAGCCTTTTAATCCAGCCACCTCCATTGCCAAAAGATTATGGCAGGCAGTAACGCCTGAACCACATTGATGAATCACTTCAGATGGCTTCTTAGGACCTAGTAACTCAATAAAATCTTTAAAGAGCTGCTCAGGTGCTTTAAATGCAGTGGCTGAAAGATTACCTTTAAAGAAGTGATTGACTGCACCAGGAATATGCCCGCCAATAGGATCTAAGGTTTCATTCTCAGCATGAAAACGATCATTAGCTCTGGCATCAATGACGAGATTTTTGCCAGACTGAAGATTACTCACTACATCCTCAACTGAAACTAGACCAACATAAGGCATAGGCTCAATCGCTTGAGATGTCGGTGTTGGTTTGCGGGGCATTGTGCCCATCGGTCCATTCCAAGAATCAAGACCGCCATCTAAGACGCGGACATTGGCATGCCCTGTGGCTTTAAGCATCCACCATAGGCGGCTGGCATAAACCGAGCCTTGTTTGTCGTAGGCGACCACGAGAGTTTTTGGACTGATGCCTAAACGGGCTTTAGTTTTTGCCCAAACTTGTGGCGAAGGAAGTGGGTGTCGACCATTAGTTCCTGTTTTAGTACCAGACATGTCTTGATCAAGATCGACATAAATAGCACCAGGGATATGACTTTCTTCATATGCTTTTCTACCAGCCTCTGGCTTTGCTAAATCAAAGCGGCAATCGCAGAGCAAAACATTCTCACCACTATTGAGGATTTCTTCTAACTGGTTTGCGGAAATTAGAGGAGTCATATGGCTTCCTATATTGAATGCAAATTATTTAAGAGGGCGTCTTAATTATGCGCCTTGAAAATTCATTACGCGACGGTACCATTCATGAAAGTGCTGCATACCGTCTTCCATGGGGCTTTGATAGGGCCCTACTTCATTAATGCCACGTGCAAAAAGTGCGGCGCGACCTTGATCCATGCGCTCACCAATCTCATCATCCTCAATACAGGTTTCCATATAGGCAGCTCGTTCAGCCTCTACAAACTCACGCTCGAATAGGGCGATTTCTTCGGGGTAATAGAACTCAACGATATTGCGAGTTTGATTTGGACCCATGGGGTGCAGAGTAGAGACACAGAGTACGCCTGGGTACCACTCCACCATCACATTAGGGTAATAAGTTAGCCAGATTGCCCCATGCCGTGGCGTTTTACCCTTGTATTGACGCATGACTGCATCGTGCCAGTTGCGGTATACCGGTGAACCTGGCGTTTGCAAATCTTTATGAATACCAACAGTTTGCACGCTATGCCAATCACCAAATTCCCAGCGCAAGTCTTCACAAGAAATAAACTTACCTAAGCCGGGGTGGAACGGAACAACATGGTAATCCTCGAGATAAACTTCAATGAAAGTTTTCCAGTTGTAATTGCAATCGTGTACTTCAACATGATCAAGTATGTAACCATCAAATTGAAGATCCTGAGCCACGCCGAGTTTTGCAAGGTCAGATCGTACATCGCGTGGACCTTCAAATAATAGCCCTTGCCAATTTTGCAAAGGGGACTTACCTAAGTTGAGACAAGGCTTATCTTCAAAATGAGGTGCGCCTAATAAATTACCGCCTAAGTCGTAAGTCCAGCGATGGAGTGGGCAAACAATATTTTCTGCTCTACCTTTACCATTAAGCATTAGTGCTTGGCGATGACGGCAGACATTGGAAAGCAGCTCAACACCAGATTCATTCCGAACCAGAATGCGACCTTCATTTTCTGCGCTTAAAGTTTGGTAGGAGCCAATTTCAGGCACCATGAGTTCGTGGCCAACATAGCCAGGCCCCTGCTTAAAAAGCAGTTCAATTTCCCGCTGATACAAATCAGCGTCAAAATATGCCGAAACCGGCAGTTGTAGATTGGACGGCGCAAGCTTCTGCGCGGCAGCCAGATTAGTCATTCTCCCCACCCCCGAAAACGTCAGCCGAAGCTAAGCGGAATAACCAATCCAACCATCGACGGATCGATATTGGAAAGGAAGCAGTAGATTATACCCATCGGAGGGGCTTCTCGCTTTAATATATAGAGCTATCCGTATGGGAAATATGAAGGAAACAGCTTATGCCAGCCAAAAAGTTAGAGACTCAAAAACCAGGCCTTGAGGTCAAAATCGACCCAGATCTCCGCTATGAGCAGGCTGTGAAAGAGCTCGAAAAGTTAATTTCGGATATGGAGTCAGGAAAATTCTCTTTGGAAGAGACCCTTTTAGCTTATCAACGGGGCGCTGCTTTGTTAAAGCATTGCCAGAGCATGCTTGCTCAAGTTGAACAGCAGGTGCGAGTGTTCGAAGCTTAATGACTGCCATTTTTCAATTTCAAGAGTGGCTCAGTAATCACTCTGAGCGAGCTGAGACAGCATTGGATAGCTTGCTTGATTCTGCGCAAACTACGCCGCATCGTTTACACGAAGCGATGCGTTATGCCGCGCAAGGTGGCGGTAAACGTATTCGCCCCTTGTTGGTTTATGCAGCAGGCTCTCTTGGCGATGCTAAAGCACAGGCATTAGATGCTGCTGCAGTGGCGATCGAATGTATTCATGCATATTCATTAGTACATGATGACTTGCCTTGCATGGATGATGATGATTTACGTCGTGGTCGGCCGACTGTGCACAAAGCTTTTGATGAGGCAACTGCGCTTCTGGTTGGTGACGCTTTGCAAACCCGTGCTTTTGAGATACTCGCCAATGCACAGTGTGAAGTTGACGTTCGCTTACTAATGATTAGTTCCTTAGCTGCGGCTTCTGGTTCACGTGGTATGGCAGGCGGTCAAGCAATTGATTTAGAGAGCGTTGGTAAAAAGCTAGATCTTGCTGGTTTAAAGCAAATGCATGCCATGAAAACTGGTGCTTTACTCTCTTGCGCTGTTGAGTTGGGTGGTATTGCAGCACATCTGAATCCTACTCAAATGGCGCAGCTCCAAAAATATTCAACAGCCCTGGGTTTAGCGTTTCAGATTGTTGATGATGTACTTGATGCAACGGCTGATAGTCAAACCCTCGGAAAAACAGCAGGCAAGGACGCGGCCGCGAATAAGCCTACCTATGTGACTTTGATGGGTTTAGACTATGCACAAAAGCAGGCTAAAGACTTGCAAGAAACGGCCATCGCTAGCCTCGCTGATTTTGGTAGCAAGGCAGATGCCTTAAAAGATTTAGCGCTCCTAGTCGTTAATAGAGCTAAATAAATATAGATTAAATCAATTTAATGACTTTACATTCTATTAACTCCCCCGGCGAATTAAAAAAACTGACTCGCGAAGAATTGCCAGCGCTTGCTGATGAATTACGTCAATTTGTCTTGGATTCGGTATCACAGACTGGCGGACACCTATCGTCTAATTTAGGAACGGTGGAGCTATCGATTGCCCTGCATTATGTATTTGATACTCCAGAAGATCGGATTGTGTGGGACGTTGGGCACCAAAGCTATCCACACAAAATATTGACTGGCCGGCGTGAGCGTATGAATACTCTGCGTCAGTTCAAGGGATTATCAGGATTTCCGCAGCGTGCTGAAAGTGAGTTTGATGCCTTTGGTACAGGGCATTCATCCACCAGTATTTCAGCGGCGATGGGAATGGCGCGCGCATTTCAAACTAAAGGTGAGCATCATGTCGCCGTGGCCGTCATCGGCGATAGTGCAATGACTGGTGGTATGGCATTTGAGGCAATGAATAATGCTGGTGTGTATGAGGACATTCCTCTCGTTGTCATTCTGAATGACAACGATATGTCAATCTCTCCTGCAGTGGGTGCGCTCAATCGTCATCTGGCGAGATTGCTGAGTGGCAATATTTATTCCGCTACCAAAAAAGGAATCGATAGTGTTTTATCAATTGCACCTCCCTTGCGTGAGTTTGCCAAACGTCTTGAAGATCATGCAAAAGGTATGGTGTCACCTTCAACCATCTTCCAAGAATTTGGTTTCAATTATTTCGGCCCCATTGATGGCCATGATTTAGATGCTTTAATTCCAATGCTGCAGAACGTTCGCCGCCTAGCCCTAGAGGGTGGCGGTCCACAGTTCTTGCACGTCGTAACTCGCAAAGGCCAAGGCTATGAATTGGCTGAGGCTGATCCTGTGCTGTATCACGGGCCTAGTAAATTTAATCCTGAAGAGGGCATTAAAAAATCTGTCGCCACCAAGAAAACCTTCACCCAAGTATTTAGTGAGTGGTTATGCGATATGGCGCATGCTGATCCATTATTAGTTGGTATTACACCAGCGATGCGCGAAGGTTCGGGTTTGGTTGAATTTGAAAAGAATTTCCCAAAACGGTATTACGACGTCGGTATTGCCGAACAGCATGCAGTCACATTTGCCGCAGGTATGGCATGTGAAGGAATGAAACCAGTAGTGGCAATTTATTCCACTTTCTTACAGCGCGCTTACGACCAATTAATACATGATGTGGCCTTGCAAGATTTGCCAGTCTTATTTGCATTAGATCGCGCTGGTTTGGTTGGTGCTGATGGTGCAAGCCATGCGGGCGCTTACGACATTCCATTTTTGCGCTGCATTCCAAATATGTTAGTGATGACACCAGCAGATGAGGCAGAGTGTCGGGATCTTCTGACTACGGCATTTCATCAACCGCATCCAAGTGCTGTGCGCTATCCTCGTGGTGCAGGAGTTGGAGCAATTCCCTCCAAGGAGTTGAGAACATTACCCTTTGGTAAAGGTGAGCTGCGGCGTAAATCTCAGGCACCTGTTGGACATCGCTTAGCAATACTGGCATTTGGTACTTTGCTATACCCTGCGCTAGAAGTTGCGGAGGGGATCGATGCGACTGTTGCCAATATGCGTTTCGTAAAGCCGCTCGATATTGATCTGATCAAATCTTTGGCGACAGATCATGATTATTTTGTAACGATTGAGGACGGAGTTATTGCCGGTGGTGCAGGAAGTGCCTGCTTAGAAGCGCTTGCCCATCTCGGAATTAACAAACCCCTTCTGCAGTTAGGTCTTCCCGATCAATTCATTGAGCATGGGGACTACAACCTACTGATGAGTAAGTGTGGCCTGGATGTAGAGGGCATCGCTCATTCCATCAAACAACGTTTTCCAGCTTTATTAACAATAAATTCAGTGTTCTCGGGCAAATAAGCCAGTTTTGCTTGAAAATAGAGGCATGAATGATATGAACCCCGCCTTTCTGAAAGCCAGCGCAATGCCTGATGTGCAATCTACATTGGATGAGCGCGCTTTGCCGATTGAGCAGGTTGGTATTCGTGGCGTGCGTCATCCCTTAATTATTCGCAGTGCATCTGGAGACTTCCCATCGGTTGGAACTTTTGAGATGGATGTAGCCTTACCTGCCCACGTGAAGGGAACGCATATGTCGCGTTTCATGGCGCTTCTACAAAAACAAGAAATGGCCGTTGATAGCACAACCGTTGTTGCTATGGTGTGTGACATGTTGCCTTTACTCGATGCTAAAGAAGGCCATGTGCAGTTTACTTATACCCACTTCGTTAAAAAAGCAGCGCCGGTATCTGGTGTAGAAAGCTTAATGGATTACGAAGTGACGTGGATCGCAAAAGCTAAAAAGAATCCTGCAGGAAAATTGGATATCGAGCTGGGATTACGTGCTCAAGTACCAGTAATGAGTTTATGTCCTTGCTCTAAAGAGATTTCAGAATTTGGGGCGCACAATCAACGCTCTCATGTCATCATGGATGTAGTGCTTGATTCAGAAACGAAGATGACAGTGGAAGATTTAATTACTGCTGCAGAAAGCGAAGCTTCTAGTGAGCTTTGGGGTTTGCTAAAACGTCCCGATGAGAAGTGGGTGACAGAGCATTCTTATAGCAATCCTAAATTCGTAGAGGATTTAGTTCGTGATGTGGCTGGCAATCTCAAGGCTGATCAGCGTATCCGGTCCTTTGTAGTTGAGGCCGAGAACTTCGAGTCAATTCATAACCACAGTGCTTTTGCCAGAATTAGCTTCGCAAAATAAGCTGATTTCACAATCTTTTTAGATTGTTGCTATGCAAATCCCAACGGGGTTTGATGTCAAAAGCTCCAGATGTGGTCGAGCCATTATTTTCTACCAGCATACGCAGTGCTCCTGCAAATGCAATCATGACACCGTTATCTGTGCATAGTTCCAATGGTGGGTAGTGCACTTCAAAAGCATTCTTTTGGGCTTTGTCATTCAGCGCATTGCGGAGTTGCTTATTGGCTCCCACGCCACCAGCGAGGACTAAATGCTTGCAGCCAGTTTGCTTAAGCGCTTTTTCTGATTTACTCACTAGCACTGTAACGATAGAGTCAACAAAGCTACGTGCAAGATCTGCCTGAAATTGCGTTACCTCACCAGCGTTGCTAATCTTTTTCTCTGTAAACTTTTTAACTTGATTCAGAACAGCAGTCTTTAATCCTGAAAAAGAAAAATCCAAATCGCCAGAGTGCAGCATGGGTTTTGGTAGGTGAAAGCTTCCAGACCTTCCTTTTTCTGCCAGCTTGGAAATGGCAGCGCCACCTGGGTAATCTAAGCCTAATAATTTGGCGGTCTTATCAAACGCTTCGCCTGCAGCATCATCTAAGGTTTCGCCTAAAAGTTCGTATTGGCCAATGCCGGAAACTTTCATGAGTTGGGTGTGACCACCAGAGACTAGAAGCGCGATAAAGGGAAACTGGGGTGTGGTTTGACCTAAAAGTGGGGAAAGCAGATGTCCCTCGAGGTGGTGAACCCCAATTGAGGGCAAATTAAGCCCTTGGGCTAGCGATTTGGCAAAGGCACTGCCCACTAGGAGAGCGCCAGCAAGGCCTGGACCCTGAGTAAAGGCAACCGCATCAATATCAGCCAACTTGAGCCCAGATTGGCTTAAAGATTGGTCTAAAAGGGGCAAAACCCGTCGGATATGATCTCTTGAGGCTAGCTCTGGAACTACGCCACCATAGTCTTTATGCATGGCGATTTGGGAGTGCAAAGCCTGGCCTAGAATGCCCTGGAATGCAGGTTTGCCCTCCTCCCAAGGGGTGGTGTTGTATAAAGCCACCCCAGTCTCGTCACAAGAAGTTTCTATCCCTAAAACAATCATTTTTTGGTTTGGTCGTGCTAGAATCGCAATTCAGTTAATTTTTCGATATCTATCGAGCATATACGAGTTAAATAAGTATGACTACAGTCCGCCTCCGCGAAAACGAACCATTTGAAGTGGCATTGCGCCGTTTCAAGCGCACCATTGAAAAAAATGGCCTTTTGACAGACTTGCGTGCCCGCGAGTTTTACGAGAAGCCAACGGCTGAACGTAAGCGTAAAAAGGCTGCCGCTGCAAAACGCCATTACAAGCGTATTCGTAGCCAAATGTTGCCGAAGAAGCTTTACTAATAGAATTTAAAAGCTCTCTTCACCGAGAAGCTTTGAAACCCGCTGACGGTGAAACGCAGCGGGTTTTTGCTTTTTGAATTGCTAACCATAGTTAGACAGCGAGATATATTCAACATCAGGAAAATGCTATGAGTCTAAAAGATCAAATCACTGAAGATATGAAAAATGCCATGCGTGCAAAAGAGACTGCACGTCTGGGGGCTATTCGCTTGCTTCTAGCGGCCATTAAACAACGTGAGGTTGATGACCGTGTTGTTCTGGATGATGCTGCAGTGATTGCGATCATTGAAAAAATGCTGAAGCAGCGTAAAGACTCGATCTCTCAGTTTGAAAAAGCCAATCGTGATGATTTGGTAGCAATCGAAGCTGCTGAAATGCTCATCTTGCAAGCCTATTTGCCTGCACAAATGTCTGATGCTGAAGTAGAGTCTGCAGTAGCTGCGGCAGTTGCTTCCACAGGTGCTACTGGTCCTCAGGATATGGGTAAAGTGATTGGCGCCCTGAAAGGCCAATTGGCTGGCAAGGCTGATATGGGTAAGGTATCTGCTTTAGTAAAAGCCGCACTCGCTAAGTAAGTAATGAAGCGACTAGCCAACTAAGTAAAACAGTTTCATACTGCTAGCCTGATGGCGCTTATTCCACAATCCTTCATTGCCGATCTTTTAAATCGGGTTGACATCGTTGATGTGGTTGGGCAACACGTAAAGTTAAAAAAGGCCGGCGCAAACTACCAAGGTTTGTGCCCCTTCCATTCAGAAAAGTCCCCTTCATTTTCCGTTTCACCTACGAAGCAGTTCTATCACTGCTTTGGCTGTGGGGCGCATGGTTCTGCCATTAGCTTTTTGATGGAGTATTCGGGTCTAGGTTATGTAGATGCGATTGAAGATCTAGCCCGCTCTGCAGGTCTAGATGTACCTCGAGAAGAACGTACTGCACATGATGTCGCAAGAGCGCAGCAAGCAATGGCCTTAAGTGAGGTCATGAGCTCGGCTGCTGATTGGTATCGCCAGCAGCTCAAAGGGAATACACGAGCAGTAGAGTACTTGAAGGGTCGCGGACTTACTGGCGAGATCGCAAAACGGTATGCCTTAGGTTATTCCCCAGATGGTTGGCAAGGTCTTGAAGCGGTATTTGGCTCTTACACTAATGATGAGGTCGCAAAAACTTTGGTAGAAGGCGGCTTACTGATTCAGGGGGAGCAGTCTGAAGGCTCGCCAGTCAAGCGTTACGATCGTTTCCGTGATCGCATCATGTTCCCCATTCGTAATCCTAAAGGTCAAACCATTGGCTTTGGCGGTCGTATTCTGGATCAAGGCGAACCTAAGTATTTAAATTCTCCTGAGACACCTCTGTTCTCAAAAGGCAATACGTTGTATGGATTATTTGAAGCAAGACAAGCGATCCGTGCACAAGAATATGTTTTGGTATGTGAAGGCTACATGGATGTAGTTGCGCTAGCGCAATTGGGCTTCCCCAATGCAGTAGCAACCTTAGGTACGGCATGTACTGCAAACCACGTACGTATGCTGCTCAGACAAACGGACAAAGTAGTTTTCTCATTTGATGGTGACTCAGCTGGTCAACGTGCAGCACAGCGTGCGCTTGAGGCGTGTTTGCCACTCATTTCTGACGATAAAGAAATTCGTTTCTTATTTTTACCAACCGAACATGATCCCGATAGCTATGTACGTGCTTATGGGGCACCTGCCTTTGAAAAAGTAATTAAAGAGGCAATGTCAATCTCGAGTTTCTTCTTTAAGGTTGTGAGCGAAGCGCATGAGCTAACTACCCCAGAAGGTAGGGCGCATACGCATCATGCTGCCAAGCCATTATTACTGTCTATGCCACCAATTGCATTGCGCACTCAGATTTTGCGTGAGCTGGCGATTCGCACAAACACAACGCCAGCAGAGCTTGAAGCTTTCTGTGGCTTAACAGTCGCACCAGCTCCCGTACAGCAAGCTAGAGCGCAAAATAATCCCAATCATTTTTCTAACAATAATAGGCAAGGCGCACCTTGGCAAGCCTCCAAAGGTTCTGCAAAACGCGTTGCTATACAAAATATTGAACCACCAAAAGCGCCTACTGATTTAGCGGAGCAAATGTTGCGTGTGCTGATTCAGTTTCCCCATTTAGGCAAAGCGCTGGATCCTAATCAGCGCGCACTCGCTCTCAAAGCTGCGGAGCAAAGATCAGAAAAAGCACTCGCTCTGATGCAAGACCTTTTATCCCAATGTGACTTAGTTGAGCTGATTCCAGATGAGGACGGCAAGAATGCAACCGTAGGTGCTGGTGCTTTTGCGATGTTCCAGGATCAGCTATCGCGCAGTGAGTTTGCTCCTTTATACGAAGTATTGAGAAATCGGGTCATGGGCTCTGATGTAGACCTTAAGGGTGCTAAGGCAGATTTAGATGGTGCCTTTAAGAAGCTGGAGCTGACCCATCTGAAGCAAGAAATGACCGCAATTGCGCAAAAGATTGCCGGCAACACTGCTAACGACCAAGATCGAGCTAGATATCGTGAATTGGGCGAGAAACTGAAATTCTCCTAAGAATTTACGCACTCACCCCTAGGAATAGCCTGAAATTACCCCATATTTTTAGCTAATTGGGGGCTAAAAAAGTCGCAATCGACTATAATCCTCTGTTCCCAAGAAAAAAATGAATTAATTCAACTACTTGCGCTTTATTTTGATGAAATTTGGGGCAAGTGAACTACGGGGCTGTACTTAATCAGTCGATATCAATAACAGTAATGTGAGTAAGCGCTAATAAATGCCTAATACCAAGACCAAAAAACCCGCCAAACCAGTAGCTAAAAAAGCGAAAGCTCCAGCTAAACCAGCTGCTAAGCCCAAAGCTAAAGTTGCCGCAAAACCAGTTGCCAAAAAAGCAAAAGCTCCAGCTAAACCAAAAGCAAAGGTTGCCGCAAAACCAGTAGCTAAAAAAGCAAAAGCTCCAGCTAAACCAGTTGCTAAACCAAAAGCAAAGGTTGCCGCAAAACCAGTAGCTAAAAAAGCAGCTGCTAAGCCAGCACCCAAAACGAAGGCTGCTGCCAAGCCTGCAAAAACTGTAAAGACAGCTGCAAAAGCTTCAGCAAAACCAGTGAAGGCTGCTACTAAGCCAGCGCCTACAAAAGCTACTAAGCTTGAGACAGCAAAAAAAGTGAAGGCCTCCGCAGCGCCAAAAGTTGAAGAAATCAAAGGTAAAAAGGCGAAGGCGCAAGACGCCGCTGCTCCAGTAGTTGAAGAAGAGAAAAAACGTGGTCGTAAAGCAAAAGCTGAAGTTCCTACTGATGGCGCTGAGCCAGTATTAACAGATCGTCAAAAAGCGCGTGAGCGTAAGGCAAAAGAGAAGGCGCTCTTAAAAGAATTTGCCGCCCAGCAATTGGGTACAGAAGAGCAGCAGGAGTTACGCCGCGCTCGTTTGAAGACCCTAATCAAGATGGGTATGTCCAAGGGTTATTTAACCCATGGTGAAATGAATGACGTAATGTCTGATGAGTTATCTGATGCGGATGCATTAGAGACTTTAATTAGCTTGTTAAACGACATCGGTATCACCGTTTACGAACAGGCTCCAGACGCAGAAACATTAATTCTGTCTGACAATACAGAGGCTGCGGCTTCTGAAGAAGAGGCTGAAGAAAAGGCTGAAGCAGCCCTCTCTACTGTTGATTCAGAATTCGGCCGTACTACTGATCCCGTCCGTATGTATATGCGTGAGATGGGTACTGTAGATCTTCTGACTCGCGAAGGCGAGATTGTGATTGCGAAGAAGATTGAAGCTGGCTTAAAAGATATGGTGATGGCCCTAGCTGCTTGCCCAGTTACGATTGGCGAAATCCTTAGTAACGCTGAAAAGATTGCAAGTGGTGAGATGGAGATTGATCAGTTTGTGGATGGCTTAGTTGATCCCAATGCTGAAGATATTAAGTTGGGACCTGAGGAGCCAGAGATTGATCCTGATGCTGAAGAAGGTGAAGTAGAGGGTGATGATGAAGGCGGTGGAGGTGCAGCTGCAACAGCAAACGCTAAACAGCTTGAAGAGCTAAAACAAATCTCTCTCGAGAAATTTGCCATTGTTCGCACCCAATCCGATAAAATGCGTCGCGCTTTTGATAAGGATGGTTACAACTGCCCTGCTTATATCAAGGCACAAGATCTGATTCGTGGCGAGTTATTGGGTTTCCGCTTAACTGCAAAGAGTGTTGAGAAGTTATGCGACACCATGCGCTCCCAAGTGGACCAAGTATGGAAGCTTGAGCGTGGCATCGTCAGTTTGTTAGTGGATAAAGTTGGCGTCAATCGTAGTGAAGTATTAAAAGACTTCCCGAAGATGTCTATGAATCTGACTTGGACTGAAAAGTTGCTGAAAGAGAACAAGCCTTACAGTGCACTTTTGCAACGTAACGTGCCTGCGATTCAGGAACTTCAACAAAAGTTGATTGATATTCAGACTCGTGTAGTTATTCCATTGCCAGAGTTAAAAGAAGTGAATAAGCAAATGACTGCTGGTGAGAAGCGCGCACGTGAAGCGAAACGTGAGATGACTGTAGCTAACTTACGTTTGGTAATCTCAATCGCCAAGAAATACACCAACCGTGGTTTGCAGTTCTTGGATTTGATTCAAGAAGGTAATATCGGCTTGATGAAGGCGGTAGATAAGTTTGAATATCGTCGCGGTTATAAATTCTCTACTTATGCAACTTGGTGGATTCGTCAGGCAATTACCCGTTCTATTGCCGACCAAGCAAGAACCATCCGTATTCCAGTGCATATGATCGAGACCATCAATAAGATGAACCGCATCAGCCGTCAGATCTTGCAAGAAACTGGTCATGAGCCAGATGCTGCAACCTTGGCGCTGAAGATGGAGATTCCAGAAGACAAGATTCGTAAGATTATGAAGATTGCCAAAGAGCCAATCTCCATGGAGACGCCAATTGGCGATGATGAAGATTCTCATTTGGGCGACTTCATTGAGGACGGTAATACGCTTGCTCCAGCTGAAGCAGCCTTGCACGAATCAATGCGTGATGTCGTTAAAGATGTTTTAGATTCATTAACACCACGTGAGGCAAAAGTATTGCGTATGCGCTTTGGTGTTGAGATGAGTACAGACCATACCCTCGAAGAAGTAGGCAAACAATTTGATGTAACACGCGAACGTATTCGTCAGATAGAAGCGAAAGCCTTGAGAAAAATGCGCCATCCAAGTCGTAGTGACAAACTCAAAACGTTCCTCGAAGAGGATTGATCCAAAGATTAACGGGCCTATAGCTCAGTTGGTTAGAGCAGAGGACTCATAAGAAAGAAGCCCTAGGGGTCTTGTAACAAAGACCTCAATGATTTCAAGAGGTTAGTGGTGAAAACAGTGGTTTAAATTCACTGCACACCGCTTACACACCGGAGCAAAAACCGAGGTGTGTAGTAAATGCGGTTTTAGTGTGGTTTTGAAGTAAAAAACACCAGTAGCAAGGTGTGTAGTAAATGTAACGATTTAGGGCCCATAGCTCAGTTGGTTAGAGCAGAGGACTCATAGCGAAAGTTGTGCCTTATGCGTGGAAACTGCATAAGGGATGGTGTCAAATTCGGAGAAAGCTAAATGCAGCCAAAAGCTGCACAAGCTAACGCCGAGCCAAGCTTCAGCGTGAAAGT
>Ga0114966_10000997_pt1 | contig 26466 bp, 32 predicted proteins | sample M_130207_XF_Meta_FD_87029 | JGI IMG/M metagenome (GOLD analysis project Ga0114966, IMG submission 87029) | Freshwater microbial communities from Lake Montjoie, Canada to study carbon cycling - M_130207_XF_MetaG | ecosystem: Environmental > Aquatic > Freshwater > Lake | place: Lake Montjoie... | reverse complement strand
GCGACTTCGGGGATATAGCAATGCGCACCAGGATTTCGCCGAGCCACCGCCTCTATAAAGAGCCCATCGGCATCGTGGCGTCCCGTGATCCACGGTTTCCACATTTTTTTGGGGACGACAAACATCGCCGTATCGATTTTACGAACAACGGGTTCACCGCCAGTGAAGACAAAATTCGTCGCCGTGCGAAACGGATCCGGTACAAAGAAACGTTGATCGAAGGTGTAGAAATGTTCGGTGTCAAAGGTGTCGACCAGATCCCAGAAATGCGGATGGACAATGTTGACGTCATCCAAGAAATAGATCAGACCGTCGGTCACGAGTGACGCCCCGTAGTTCCGATGATCGCAGCACTCTAATTCGCGGATCTTGGCTTCTCCAGAAAAACGCGGTGTATCCTGGGGTGTATCGTACACGATAATCCATTCCGTAATCTTGTCGAAGCGGATACTCTTTTGTAGAGCCGGCAGATTCTCTGGGTGGGAGCACGGTGTAACAATCGTGATCATTGATGTTACTAATAGCATCCGTGTTTAGATAACCACTTGGCCCCTGGTAAACTTGACAACATAGGTGCCCCCTCCCCGCCTAAACCCTGTATATGACAAGCATATCTATGACGAGTGTTCGTTCTTTCGCAGCTGCAGCGGCGCTACCGGCGACAGCGGTCGCAGCACCGGTCACCCACGTAATTCCCACTGGATCGTGGACGGCATACTTTCACGAGCCAGAGGATCCTCTCTGGACAGCGAGTTCTTACAAACTCCTGCAACGGGTAACAACGTGGGAGGGACTGGGGGCAATTCTGCGGGAGCTAGGTCCGCATAAAACGTCGAATGGGCTTCTGCGGATTATGAAGGGGGATAGTTCCCCACTATGGGAGAACAAGGCGAATATTCGCGGAGGCTCCTATTGTCTGAAGGTGCCACGGCGTTCGGCGATCGAGGTCTTTACGCGGTACTTGGCGGCAGCGGCACTGAACTGCTGTGCGAAGGATCCCGCGAATGAGATTGTGGGCGTAACAATTAGCCCTAAAAAGGGATTCTGTATTATCAAAATCTGGAATTTACAGGCGAAGGCCTTCTGTAAGCCGAGCGATCTCGAGCTCCTACACGAAGAGGTGAAGGAGGCGGAGATTATATATCGCTGCCATACAGATCAGCGTATGTGATCCGTTATATTCATAACCGTTGTAGAACCATCGCGACTGATTACTGTAATATCACGCGTATACAAGACACCTTTTTGGTGTGCGTAGAGCATTAGCGCGGCGGCATCTGTTATTCCGGCTGATATGCGTAGACTCGTGAAGAAATCGGATATATCCACGCCGTTTGCGACCACAGAGATCCACGGACATCGGTTCATCTGTGTAGGGGCGGCAGTGGAGCGAATCGTGTGTTTGAGGGCATCGTATGTAAAGACAATTTCATCGGCAGGAACAATGACGGAGGCGTCTATCCATTGTTCGTTCCGAAGAAGATACATAGAACGTCCGCCGTAGGAAACGAGCGGAAGGAGATACTGGATCCGGATACGTCGTACCCAGGCCTCTACCGATTCGGATACGTACTGAAGGAATGCCGCGAGTCGGACACACATCTGATTGTTAACTCTCTAAGCCCCCTTTAGGCATCGATTACAACCGCATCCGTCACAGTGGTCGCAGCGGGTTTTATTACAACGGGGTTTTTTCTGGCAGCCACATTCATTATGACTGCCACATCGGTTACAGGGGACTTTACGGATGTTATTGATGCGCATACTGCTAGCAAACAGAGCAACGGCAAAGAAGAAACAGACAATAAGAATCGGGATGGACATAAGTATCCAAGCGATGGGTTCAAATCCGGCGTAACAGAGCGCTTGGAATACACCGGTACCCAACATAGCGACAATCGCCCAGTACAAGAGTCCGTAGTACTCTCCTACGAGTAGATGATATACGATACCGGCAATACTGACTAACAAAATAATAGATGCTGGTTGACACAGTTTCACTTCCATTCTATGTAGGGTACAGTTATTTTGCTAGAAAGACGGGTTTGCCATCGCGCAGTGCCCCCACTTCTTCACCGACTTCATCGCCCTCTTCATTGGCGTAGAGCTTGTTGGATTTCTTGTCGATCCAGTAATCACGACCGCGAATCTTAATGGGTGCCACTTCGACCTCATCCTCCTCCTCTTCGACTTCTTCCTCTTCAACCTCTTCAACCTCTTCCTCCTCTTCCTCCTCTTCCTCCTCTTCCTCCTCTTCCTCCTCTTCCTCCTCGACCTCTTCTTCTGACTCTGGTTCTACGGGAAGAGCAGGAGCAGGGGCAGGAGCAGGAGCAGGAGCAGGAGCAGGAGCAGGAGCAGGAGCAGGAGCAGGAGGTGCAGGAGTAGGAGGTGTAGGTTGCTTTATAATAACGATCTTATGAATCCCAATATCGTCCTCATCTTCACTCGGATACTCCTTGATATGAAGTATCGGATCATTGGGCCTGAGGGCCGGAACCGGTGCCGAAGCAACTGCTTGCGCATTCAAGAACGCTAGCAATTGTTGTTGAACCTCATTCGCTGCTTCATTCGCCTCACCGGTAGCCCAGATACGTAGAATAATCGCCGAATCCATGCGCACCTTTTCCCAATCCGCCGGGCGCATGGGCCCTATCCCGCTAACAATTTCATTCAATCCTGTATGTAACAACGTCGCACGGTTCTCCTCCTTAGCCGCATATATGGCCACCGTATTCTTCAAGAGTGTACTGTATCGTGCGTATGCGGACATCGTACAACCTCTGCTCCAAGCGGCATATACCTGTCAAGTTTTGGTGTGTTCAGGCCGTAATACCCATACAAAATTCCAGGGTCGCCTCCTTTTCAGCAATCGGTTTCGTCCGCCGCAGCCTGAGTCCCTGTGCGCCCGGCCGATTCATCCGATCCATTTCCCACGGAATAAATGTGTTCTTCATTGACGCATCATAGAAATCAATCGGCTTCGTATCCATCACCTGAATAATAGAAATCATCGGCGGTGTCATCACATCGACGCGCATACGACGATCCCCTACAATGGCGCGGAAATCCGAAACATCCAGCGGCCCGCCGAACAGTCGCAGCGTGGAACGCGACGGTGCCAGGCGTATCGGTTCACCTCCACCGGCATACAGGCGATTCAACAGCGCATACCGCTCCCATTGGACGTGAAGATCCAGACGCTCATTAAACAAGAACGCCGCGGCACATTCCGGGCTACAGAAATTTCCTTTAACGCGCCAGATACCTTCTTCGATGCCCACGGGAATAACACACGGCTGCCCCTTGAATGTCTGGCAATCCCAGAAACACGCGGTGTCCGTAGAATCGGGGAGCCGCTGTTCGCGATTGGCATCCTGGAAGCGTACCATCAGACGTTCCGAATAATGGAGTGGCAACATCGGACGCGCAACGTGGTCCACCATTTCCGGCGAGGAGATAACTTCGGTCGTCTGACCGAATACCGCCAACTGTTCTTCCGAATCATACGGCGTCGGTTGGCCACCTGCAGCAGAAGAGGCAGGCGATGTCGTGGAAGCAAACAGATCGTTATCAATCTCGTTGGCGTGAATGGGGAGATGTGCAATAAGAGGACGTTGTTCGGTCAGTAGCGACCCCTGTATGCCTTCGGGCGTCACAGAGGCGACGATTGCCGGTTTTCGTTTCGCGGGTTTCTTGGATTTGGGTGTGGGAGTCACGGTGTCTTCAACCTCTTCGATAAATATCGCCGGACTTGGACCCTTGACTGGAGGTGTTGGGGCACTTCCCCCAAACGCGCTCACGACCGATTCTGCAACGGGGACAGCAGCAGCCACCTTCTTGGTACGCTTCTTCTTCGAATCCATTATTGTAAATTAGCCGTCGACGCGTTTAGATCTCGTACACGAAGGCCGAATACCCAATCTAAACCCTCCGACACGAAACCCCGCTAAGGGATGAATGCTGCTCTTTGGACAGAACAGTACAGGCCGCGGCATCTTGTGGAGGTGACAGGCCAGGATACACTGAAGCATTTCCTGCGTAGCCTCGTGAACGGCGGGGTCGCAACGACGCCGCATCTGATTCTCCACGGTCCTCCTGGTACAGGTAAAACGACGCTGGCCATCGCCTTCGCCACAGATATGTATCCCGATGTTCCCACTGCAGCGGCCTCTATGTATCTGAATGCGAGTGACGAACGAACAATGGAGACGGTTCGCGATCGTATTCGTGAGTTCCTACGCACATCGTGGGTCGGTGTCAGTCGGAAAATCGTCATTTTCGATGAGGTGGAAACAATGACGGAACCGGCGCAACTGACACTGCGCGCGCTCATGGACGCTCCGATTGTTCCCGAGGCACCGCTGCCTCTGTTTATCTTTCTCTGTAACACGCTGAGTCGTATTGTTCCGCTGATCCGATCCAGGGCACTCTCCCTCTTTTGCGGACATCTAACAAGTGTCCAGATCCACAAGCTGCTGGCCGTCATCCAGGAAAAAGAGGGGAAAACCACGCCGTTGCCATCACCGCTGGCGTGTCTACTGAATCGGGGCGATATGCGATCGTTCTTACAGAGGGCCCAACACGACGAGAACCCCAATATCTGGCTGCCGTGGTTTCAGCGTCTACTGAACGCTCCGGCACCCGGTGTCCAGATTATTTGGGACGAGGGGCTCCAGAAGGTACCGCTTTGGGTCTTGTTACGGCACGTGTTAGTCTTCTGTTATTCGATGGGACTCTCCGCAAAAGTGGGAGGGTTTGTATGGAACAATTGGCTCGCCGTTGTAATTCGTTGTAGGTCACACACAAATACAGATAAAATCGTTGCGGCGTGGCAAACAGTAGCTGAGGCGATTCGGCAAAATATGACGACCTAAAGGCCGCTGGGTCATCCCTAACCGCAACGATGAATCCATCACCTCTGCGTATTAGCACAATGACCGTTACGGGTCACTTGGGATATATCCCGAATATGACGACGCTGTATGAGCGCTGCGCATTTATACCATATTGGTGGGTGGGAGAGGGTATTGTAAAAATCCAATATGGCGAACTGTGTAAGGGAATATGTACGGAGGATATTCTTCACACGACGACGAAGACAAAGAAACGCTTCTTTAATCAATCATCACTGGTATTCAGACTGCTGTTCGATGGAGTCTACAAGGAAACGAACATTAAGCTCTTCAAAAATGGTGGGTTTCAGATGACGGGTGTTTCTTCGGAGATGATGGCACGGGCCTCGTTGACCCGCCTTATTGAAATGAATTATGGACGCGGGATTTGGATCGATATAGCTGCAGAAGGCGAGGAGCCGAAACCTTACATCAAGAAGTTTGATATCTGTATGATGAATTCCGATTACAACATCGGTCGTTCCATCAAACGCGACCAGCTTTACAAAATCCTTGTCGAGAAATACGGTCTCTGGAGTTCCTACGAGCCAACGATCTATCAGGGTGTTAATACCAAATTCTTCTGGAATAAATCCCGGCCAGCAAGTGCCCCGGTGGGAATCTGTGTATGCCCAACCCCCTGTGATGGTAGCGGCAGTGGATACGGTATAGGACAATGTAAAAAGATTACGATCTCACCTTTTAGGACAGGAAGTATTATTATCACAGGCGCAAAACATCTCGAACAGCTCTACGACGCCTACGAGTTCACAAATACGGTTCTACGAACCTATGCCGACACGGTGCTCCGCAGTGATACATCTCCCCTTATTCAACCTGAGAAACCTACCCGGACCAAAAAACCAACGACACCCCCGACCTCCACGGAAGAGATCCTTCGGCAAAAAATGCGGGCCAGTCCGAGGAACATTGTCCATATTACTGCATAACCGCGGTTACCATCGGAATAAACATCCCGGTACGACTGTCAGAATATGAGCACTCCGAGCCCCGCAACCGTCCCGGCTCCGGTCCCTGTAGTTGAGATCCCGAACGCAAAAGTGCTCGAACACGCAGCGAAAATCGCTATGGAGCAGGACAAGCCCCTTATGTTCGACTATTACCTAGAGACCAAGGCGGGTGGTCCGGCCTTTCTTGGTGAAGATAAGGAGACCAAGGAGCGTATCCTTGTGAAGAATGCGGAGGAGTTTACGAGCCCTGTAAAGAAGATGTTCAAGGCCAAGGATGATTACATTATCGTCACCGAGAACTCGGTCTACATTGTTAGTGGCGCGGTAAAGAAGAAGGAGATCAGCAGTGCGAATATGTAACAAAGCCCGCTCAAGATATGTTAAATAGTGCTATGCGTTCAGAACATATAGCAGTATTTTGGTTAATAAAATCATCGACTGTAAGTAGAATGGCAACTCCCATGAAGCAGTCCAGACGCCAGTCCAGACGCCAGTCCAGACGCCAGTCCAGACGCCAGTCCAGACGCCAGTCCAGACGCCAGTCGAAGCGCCAGTCCAGACGCCAGTCCAGACGGAATCAGCGTGGCGGCTTTGCACCGATGAACTCGTCGTATATGGCATTGGATGACGCCACAATGCGTGGTGCAGCACAGGTCTCACCGCTTGATGCCCACGATGCCGAGCTCTCTATCGTGGTCCCTCACCAGGCGGGTGGCCGCCGTCGGCACCGTAGTCGCCGTAACCGTAGTCGCCGTAACCGTAGTCGCAGTAGCTGGGGCTACCCTAAGCGCAACAGCCAGCGCGGTGGCCAGGCCGAGATCAATGCGCCTTACAGTCTCGGACACGCGCTCCCCGGCATCAACAGCCAGTTCAATAATGAGCACCTCGTTAATTCGTCGTATTCCCAGAGCCGAGGCGCGCAGGGATATTAACATCGCTACCCATCCGAATTTCCTCCCAATCCGGCCACACCAACTTCAAAGCAGATCGTTGTTCGTCCGACAATGTGCTTTGTTTAGGATCTGTTCGGCAGATCAGACGCAACACACCCTTTCCCCCAGATCGACTTGGCATACCGAGCTCCTTCAGCACAAGCATCTCACCCTCGCGCAATGGTCCACCTGTCCACGCGATTTCTACGGGCTTCCCCGAAGGATGTCCAAGAATCACGCGCCGCCAGCCGAGTAGCATTTCGGCAAGACTGAGTTCAATCCCATACACGAGATCCGCCTCTTTCCGTATCCACTCATCGGACTCGGCGACCCGAATAACAAGAATCACATCACCCGGTCGCTCAAACTGTGGTGACTCCGAACACTGTCCCACAAACGTAATGCGATCACCGTCCTGCATACCCGGTTCCACCGTAACATCGAGCACCGATTCACGATCCACGGTTCGCCGACCACGGCAGGTCCCACATTCCTCTAGAACCTTCTGCCCTGTTTGACTACACGCTCCACACGGCTCCTGTGTCATCGACATAATATGACCCATCTGTACTCCGCGCATCCGGAAACCCTTGCCACCACAGGGCCCGCAATTCTCAACACGTGTCCCTCCTCGTCCTGCACACGTTTCACACAGGATCTCACGCTTCATATTCAGCGTAAACTTCTTTCCGTGATACAGATCCGCCAGACTGAGACCGATTTCGTGGAGTTTGTTAGGTCCTCGTGCGGGTTTCATACCGGCGTGTGGCCCTCCCCCCATGAAAAAGGGAAAGGGAATTCCACCGGGCCCGCCTCCTCCCTGGAACATAGAACCGAACATTGCCGCCAAATCCGGCATACCACCACCGAATCCTGGACCCGGCCCACCACCTTCTACCGCGATCTGTCCCGTGGCATCGTAGTGGGCGCGTTTATTCGAATCCGACAACACCTCATATGCCTCCTGGATCTTCTGAAACTCCTCCTTGTTACCACCGCGATCCGGATGTTTGACCAATGCCTCTTTACGATAGGCCTTTTTGATATCATCTGCTGATGCCGTCTTAGGAAGCCCCAACACTCCATACAAATCCCCCATTATTCGTCTTCAATGCTCCGGTTATTTAGACCCGCACCAATCTAAACTAACGCTGTAGTCCAGAGTGAGAGAGAGGGATGGATGCCGTTCTAGGACAAGAGGATACCGTTTCCTTTTTACGGTCAAAGATCAATGATCCGCCGCATTTTATTCTGTGTGGACCATCGGGCATCGGTAAAACGATGTTGGCCAATGCCTGGATCACGGAACATTTCGTACACCAGGGTGTAACCAACCCAGCCCATCAGGCGACGATGACGTTGCGTCTGAGTTCCGCCGATGATCGTGGAATCGCCGCCATCCGCCAGCGACTCACGGAATTCGTGCGCCGCGTTCGCCCCGTTCCGAATACAATTGCCTGGGTGCTCCTGGATGACGCCGACAATCTCCCCGCTGTAACCCAACAGGCTCTGCGGCGTATCCTCGAACTCCACGCCCACCAGACACGGTTCTGCTTCGTCGCTCTCTCCTGCGAACACTTCATCGAACCCATCCAGAGTCGATGTATTATGCTCCGGTGTAGCCCTGTGGATCTGTCCGAACACGGCCCCGCCATCCTGACAAAAGAGGCAGGACCGTCGCTCACTCTCACAACAGATGCCCAAGATCTCATCGCCGGACTCTGTCAAGGAAACGCGCGACAATTCACATTAATCTGTCGCGCACTCCGGATCACAGGGCGTTCCACAACGGCGGATATTCAGATGCTCGTGAACGCACCACCGGTCACACTCCTCCTACAGCTCCAGGCCGCAATCATTGCGCGGGATCTAAATATCATTACAGAATCGGTGTTGGCCCTGTGGAGCAAAGGATACAGTTTCGAAGATTGTATTGCGATGCTCGAAATGGTGGTCCGTATTTATAACGAGGAACTCAACGCCGACCTACAGTACGTACTCCAGTGTTGCGCCGAAGGCCATATTTTCCAAATCTTGAACCGAATGACAACGCTGGATCTGATAGCGGTCCTCTCCGGCCAGGCATCCTCTGAATGTTTGGCGGAATCACTGATCTAACTGTGAGAGTCTAAATATATATATCTGAACACGTTAGAGGGTTTTCATTGGAATGTCATTTGCCCAGTTTCGTGAGTTGCCCTCGTTGTCTGACATTGCTGAGTTATTTAGAATGGCAACGGGGTGTACTTTTCAGCCTGAAATATCCTGGTCTGCATGGGAAACAGTTGATACTGATGATATTCTATGTTTTGAACCCTACATTCGCCCGAGTCATCAATCTATACTCATTGAAACTGCATCTGGTATACGGAATCCCTGTGCTCTGTTACGCCAGTTAATTAGGCCATACGGATTCTGTATCGAAACTCATAGAACATATTGGGTCCTAAAAGAACAGAAACTCTCAACAACGTCGGTCACCAAAAAAGCAGGGGCTACGGTGGTATGGAGCGGATGAACTAACGGGGTCGACTGAAAATGCTTGTTTTGTATCGTCTGTTATTTATTTCTGGAGATTTATCTATTCATTGGTTACAGTCCATTGAATAAATAATAGATTCCGCACAAACATATCACTATTTTCGCGAGGCCAACCGTGCCCAGAAGAAATCCGAATCCAAGATCTGTTGTTCGGACATACGGGTAAACCACAGCCACGCTGAGGCGCGTTCCAGCCCATCGCGACCCAGTGGCAGCGGAACCCAGAGCCCTCCTTCGGTAGAACCATCCTGCCATTCCGTAGTGCCGAACAGATCTTCATAGTCGATGCGTCGACCGAAGCGGTCACGGGACACCTCCGCCTTACGATCTATAGCGGTGACACCACTACAGTGTTTGTCCCATAGGAAGCGCAGCGAACGACGGGCTTCGAAGGCCGACCACGACTGCGGTCCCAGCGCGATTATATCGGATAAATCGCGTTCGAGACCCAACCACATCGGATGTCCGGGAACAGCGGCCCAGCCCGCGGATCGTCCCGCTGCCGGCGCACCCTGTCCTACAACGACGAGCTCCTCATCGGGATCGGCGCCAAATGTTAGTACCGTATTGCCAGAGAGGCGTCGTAGCACGTCGGTACCCGAGCCAATAGGCAAGACCGATCCGTCGAGCCACAGTCCTCCGTGTTCCTTCAAAAAGGCGCTCTGGCACCACGCCATCCACAATGCCGGTGGACATTTGGCAACACCCTCTGGTACCTCAGATGTTAGAAGACAGAGGGCGGCCTGTCGCCCAATCACGGGCGTAATATCGAATTCCTGAGACCATAGCTGACGTGCGCGCAACAGACACAGCACCAGAAACGGGTCGTTCGGATCCCGCGTGGCACGATCCTCGAAGGAGATCCACTGTTTCGTGTTTGCCTGACTGTCGTCCACATACCACCAGAGTTTCGGTTTACCTGAGCCCAGGCCTAGTGATGGTGTCAGCATCGTATCGACCTGATTCCGAACACCATAGGCGGCTCCGAGAACCACTACAACGAGACCGGCGGCGAATATCCATGGGGGAATCATCTGTCCTTACTGTAGACTTCTATATTACCTCTGTCGTTACCCTTGACCGTCGTACCCTTGACCGTCGTACCTTAGCCGGGGTTTCAGTTAAAAATACCGCCTTCTTATAGGAGAAAATGGCAGAAGGATTGATGGTCGATCGCTGTTTTAATAAACTAGTTACTCTGTTGGGAGAGGAATTCCCACAGGGAAATGTGGGAGATACAGGATACGTCTTTCATTCCGCCTATGTTGCGAAGACAAACAAACGTCAGATTATATTTTTCGTTACACACGTCTCTGAAGAGGGTGCCCCTGTTGGCCTAACAAGTGCAGACTATGTGCTTCCGCTGAGTGAGGATGCTGCACGACTACTTTATAAACGGGAGGAAGAAGAACTGCACGTCCCTCCAGTTTATAAACGAATACGCCTTCCGGAACACATAACGCACGCTGCAATCCGCACCACCGTCGATGCCTATGCCGCCGAGCACAATCTCCTGTTGTGGAACAGTGAAATCCACCGCGTCTCCGAGCTAGAGAGGACTACAACGGCGGAAATGGAGTCCGCAACTGGGAAGAATCTCGACAAGAAGAAGCAGTTGAAACGTGCGTACCACAATCTGGCACATTACTGGAAACAGATGCGTTCGAAATTGTACGATGCCATCGATCGTTCACCGATCTTGTTAGAACACACATCCTCCGGGAGTGTACGTTCTTCTGTTGTGCGTCGGAGACAGGCGGCTGCTTCGACACAGCGATCAAATCCGAATGCCCACAGCTCCCCAGTGCTCCGACGACGATCCAGCTCCGCCCGCGCCACACGAAGCAGTAGTAGCAGTCGCAGAACCCGTCGCTCTGGCAATACGAACCCGCGATCGAGGCGAAGCAGTCTCAAGAGTCCTAGCAGCAATATACAATATGGCCACTTCGGAGAGACCACCCGGGCAGAAAGGGCGAAGTTCCACCGAAGAAAGAGTACCACAGAGGATCCTAAATAATAGCCGTCGCCTATCTGTCAGTCACCAGAAGTCGTCGTCGCATATGATCCGCCCAGCCCTCTCCCGCCGTATCCTGTTGGGCAAGACGTAACCTACGTTGTTTTTCACGATCCTCATAGGCCGCTGCTGCCGCCGCGAACCGCGCCTTCTCATCAGGATCCGCCCGTGCCAGATCGACCTCCCGCTGCCGTTTCGTCTCTTCCAGGGACCGCGCCGATTTCGCCGGCATCCGAACATCCGCGACCTCGTGGAAGCGCGTAGACCCCGTCGTGTACGCCTCTTTAAGATCCGTGAATTGGGTTTCCGCACCAAACGCCGCCGAGAAATTATCCGTTGAACCACCGAGTTCCACACCCGATGCCGCCATGATCGCGTCGGGTTCGAGCCGTCGCACAATGGCCGTTCCCGCGGTCTGCGCGATCGCCTTTTCGCGGAACACCTGTTCAAACGCCTGTTGGTTAAACTTGCCTTTGAGACGAGGATCCGCGACGATTTCATCGGAACCGTTCGTCGACGAAAGCCAGTCGCCGTAGCCGGTGTCGCGACCAGCATCCGGCAGACGATTATCTTCAAACAGCTTATTGAATGTAGACATATCGAGCTTTTTGGACGACAGCTGGATAGGTTTCACATCATCGAGCGACTGCCGTGCCGCCTTGGCCGTCTCCAGAGTAACCGGTGCCGTAAGCCGTGCTTTATCCTCGGCGGACATCCGTGGATTAATACGTGCCAGAATCCGTTCCACATATTTGTAAGCACGCACAACCTCGTCGAAGGCCTCTTTCGACCCACCTTTGTCGGGATGCGCCCTGAGCGACGCCGCCCTATATCCCGCCTTGAGACGTTCCACCGTGATGCCTTCGGCTTCATCTATGCCAAGAAGCGCCAGCGATTCCTGGAAATAGTCGAGCGCCTTCGCTGCCGGTGAGACGACCATCTGTGTTTCTGTCCCACCGTAGCCACTAATGTGTTGGATCGGTTCACGCTTTCCATAGGGGAATCGCACCCATTTCCCGTTCCTACAGTCGGACACCCAGAACAGCACGTGGGCGTACACACCCGCCCGCTTGGCTTCGTACACCATATCCGCCGATGTCAACACGGCTTCAATCATAGAGATCCGTACGGTATCCGATTCGAGTTCGCAGATATCTTTCCAAATACGCGAAGCAGAAGCACCCATTACTGATAAATCCCCTTTTTTTATAGTCGTTTAACCGTGCCCTGGAGAGCAATAGAAAGAATCCCTCCCGCAACAGCCGCAATGATAAGTAGTCCGATAATATCTTGCGGGTTCATCGCCGTAATCCAGGATTTTTCCATATTCGTCGGGACATACAGGATCCCCCCATTGCCGTGTGTAATATCGCTATCTTCGTAGAGCTGCCTCACCTGCATACACGGATTCCACAACATTTGTATGTAACCTACACGTGCCATAAAGGCCATATACGCATCTACGTGGAGTTCAATCGGATACGCCCTTGCGAGCATACGTTGTGCGCCTCTGCGAGAAATCATATACGCATGCGACCCCATTTGTCCCGTACAGCTGTATAAGGGTTCTACAGCCTTATCTGCATGACATCCGCGACTGTCTCCGAACGCCGTGTTGTAAAATGTAATGATATCCCATTCGGCGGGCAACTCGGCGACCATCTGTTTGAAGTTTGCCGCAAAATCTGCCGGTATCAACGCATCGTCTTCAAAGACAACGAGGGCCGATGATGTACTGTTCATCAGATAGTCCCACGCCTTAATGTGAGACAGACTACACCCTACAGCACCCGCCGTATCAATCTCATAATGCGCACGACGAACGTGGAATTTGATATTGTGTGCCGTCAAAACAGATATAGATGGATGTTGTACTGCGTCGAACTCTTTCGCATCTACCGCCGGCAGACGCTTTACACGAATAGCAGCAGCATCGCATCGCCTCTTGAATTGTTCCCAGCGATCTGGGCGTCGGTCTAGCGAAATACACACCATCGGAATCGCATCTGCCGTTAGCATTCCCCTATGTAGCCCACGGAAATTCTAGGTCTGATCGGGGGGCGCATCTAGAAATCCGTATCCGGCGGAACAAGCTTGACAATATCTGTCTTCCACGTCTCCAGAGTATCGGTCAAGTAAATACTCCATTCTGCTGTGGCATCACCGAGCCGCCGCATCCGAACCGTGGGCAGACTCACTATTGTCGCCTTCTCTTCTTCCTCCAAGTCGTCGAAGTTGATCATGGTCAATGTTGTTCCCGTGAGCTTACAATATTGTTCCACCTCCGGCTTAACCCTCCCACATCGTCGACACCACGGCGCACTGATCAATTGTACTTCAACGGTACTCATCCTATGTTTGTCACCTCACGCCAGGACCTGGCCCACATCAAGTTTACGTAAAATCGACTCTGGGATCATCGGAATCATCGGTTCGGACTCCCACAGATAGGATTTCCCCACATCGAATACCGACCAGGAATCTGGCCAATACCACGGCATCTGTGCCATAAGTCGCCGCGCCACCGGTGACATAAGACGTTCTACCGAGGCGGCGGGTAACACAGATAACAGATGTACTTTGTCAGACAGCGGAGTCGGATAGAGAACCGGAGGAGCAGGGATCGTAGATCCATCACAGTCGCTCCGAAGATACGCCGCAACATCTCCCCAAAGAGGAGGCAAGTGTTCGTCGAAGTACCATCCCTGATCGACCGGTTTCCCCGAGTAATAATCCCACACCCAGGCGACCCCACGCACGTAGTTTGCGGCCGTTCCTGGACGCCATCCCGCGTAGAGTCCACGCCACCCTGTCCTCAACTGAGAAGTATTCCGTGTATTCAACAGTCGGCATACAGAGGCCCACTGTGTTGGACGCATTTCAAGTTCGTCTGAGGCCCTCGTCCTAGAAGCCGCTGCTTTCCGACACGCCACAACGAGATCGCGTTCCTCCTCTGCCGCCCATGCATCCACGACCGCGAGGAATGCCGTGCGATTCAGAGCACCGGATCCGTCGACAAGTCGGAGCCCGACCGACCACACGTGCTTCGTAAGGGTCGCGATCAGCGTTGGAATACCGTCATCGCGAACCGTACGTGTCAGAGACCGCGGCAGAAAATCGTTGCCGAGAAGTGACATCGCGCAAACAAAGTCGCGCACACGCTCAGCCGGTAGCATCGCCTCGACTAGCGCACCGATAGATAGGGATCGCCATTGGCCTTGACTGTGATCACCTCCACCCTCAAACTCCTGTGCCTCGCGCATCAACCGAACATCCGCTCCCGTATCTGTCCCGAGAAGCATCGATAACAGAATCAAGTCTGCATCGAGGCCGTAAATCGTACACGTTGCAGGACGGACCTCCCGCATATACGCCAGGAGTTTATGTTCGCCCTCACCGCCCTCCTTCGTCGTACTCACCCTCACTGTGATACCGAGCTGTGCCTGGAGTGTCGCGCCAGCGGAGACCAACACATCACCGAGTTGTGACATAAATGCGGAGCCCGGTGTGAGCGCATTCTGATCCCAGCTGCCTTCGTCTTTACCTTCAATCCGAGCCAACCACGGCCCCTTGAACCGGCGCAGCCGTTGTTGCCGCCGCTTCGCGGCACACACCGCTCCGTCACAACTGATATACACCCCCTTCGTGGGCGCGGCCAGCGTACAGAGTTCGACCATATACGCCGCAATATTCCGACAGAGTTTCTCTTCCCAGACATCTGGCGAAGCGAAATCCGTAATCGACGGCATCTTGTTGAGAACATAGTACATCGCACAATTGAAATCGAGACACAACCATTCAGGAGACGGACCCACACCTTTCGCAATTAATGCTGGAAAACGGCGACATAATTGCCGATAAAAACTAGGTATTCCCATCCGTGTTCTTCTTATAGTATAGGCTCGACGAACGCCTTAGCCCAAGCAAATTTATCCCACACCCAAGTAGAGTGGAATGGGGATAAGCAGCGCGATTAGTGCTATAATAGGGTACAACCTGCGAATACTCCCCGAATCCCTGATATGCGGAATCATTTTCCTGGCAATCATATTAGTCAGTCAGCCACTGATGATTCTTGCCATCGGTGTTTTATTTACACAGCTGTTTACACACGTAAGCGGAAAGCTTCTAGTAAAATATACACCAGGCTACTATGAAGCAACGACGATTTCAAAATGCGACGAACTGTGTGCACCCGATTTTATAGGAAAGCCGTGGTGGCGTCTTCTGAGCAATACCTCCGATGTAATATGGAATCCCAAATCACCCTCTGTCTATCTAGCCACGTTGGCATACTTGGTGGGCGTGGGAATGGCACTCCTGCTTATATATAAAGAGGAGATCAACGCCAAGGTTGTACCAAATTCGACGTTAATTACCACCGGAATAATAAGCGGGATTCTATTACTCATTGCGATCATCTTCCGTACTTCGAACGGCTGCGAAACCATCTTCGCTGCACTAGGCGGAACAATCATCGGACTTTTGTTAGGCTACCTAGGAACGATAGTCCTGAGCTATTCCACGAACAGACGCGCAACAAATATTTGGGGGATCCCATTGATCCGCGATCGCTGTGCAGCTATGTTTACAGATAACAGTGTACAAAAGTAGGCATAAGAAAATAGCAGAACAAATCAAGGAGAGTTCAAATGTCGAACCACGCGTATTTGATTGATATGCTCAGCAACACAGTGAGACTATTTCCGAACACTATGATGATTACGCTTTTTATTGTAGGAATCGCAACAAGTAAAGTGTCGTGGATACTCGCGGCGATAGGCGGAATACTTGTAACGATCGCGACAATCGCGATCCAACACTTGTTCGGAAAAATTTTTGCGGAAGAGTTTCCCGGTGAGGATGTAATAGAAGCGTGTTCTATAATCCCCACACTAGAAGAATATTCCTATACTCCGAGTCTATGGGTCGCGTTAACAACATATTTTCTAATATTTATTGCCAGGAATGCGTACAATATTTATACGGCACCACCGGGACACGGCAGTAAGAAAGACGCTATTGCCGTACAACAACGCAAGGGAACCGGTTTAATAAGTATGTTTATTACTTCTGCACTACTCATTTTGTTCATAACTGTTCGTTGGTTTACCACGTGCGAACGTATATCTGGTGTAATACTAGGTGTCCTTCTTGGTGGGTGTGCAGGATACTATTGGTGGAAGGTTGTGAGTCTGTGTAGTGCACAGGTGTATCCGGATATTCACGGGATAATGGCGGGGCTCGGTATAGCGAACCTACAGCTGGATCGTATTACGGTTTGTTTACAATGAGGTGTGGCCAAAAACGTGATGCTAGGGTCGCCCACCTAGGGAGTGCCCCGTACGATGACAACGCTCCTCCGAATGCCTCGTGGGCTTTGGGAGGATCTGGAACATACAATTATCCAACAGGATCGTCAATTTCTCACGGAAGTGGCACGGTCACTCGGGCTCTCTGTGGCCGAAGTTATACGCCGGTGTATGGGTACAGCGGGTTCTCCACAAGCGGCCTTGATTGCGCCGGATACGTTGGACCCGTGTCCCTGGCACGATCTTCTGGGTGACGGATTATGGCGCCCGTGTTCGCGACAACGGCTACGACCGACGGGTCCGTGTCAGTTTCACGAACAGCCCGGCCCGAATTCTTCCTTGGATGTCGGAGATATCGGTACGGTGTATCCCTATCGATACAATGGTCGGATTTACTGGACAGCGGATAATGATCCTGACTCTGTCGTGTTTCGCGAAGATGGTACTCTGGAAACCGAATTGCGGATCGCATTCTTTACGGATGCTGCCGGTGAGCGCCAACCTATTATTGTGCGAAGGACCGAAGGCTAAAGCGATTCGCGTGTATCCAATAGTAATGGACATATCATCGTCTTTGTCTTCATCATCGTCCTTATCTTCAATGGATATTTCAGATGAAGAAACGACAGACACAATCCAAACATTCCTTAACCGTCTATTCACAGGAGAAGGGTTGACGACAGGAATGAGGATAACACCTATTTTGACACGATCAATTGCCCAGGCACAGGCACAGGCTCCAGCCCCAGCCCCAGCCATTGTACAGCTGCCGTGGGCCGAACGCAAGTTGCTGCTACCCAAGGCGGCAGCTATTCGTTTGTTCGATGATCCAGAACTCGTCATGCCATTTCTATGGGATACGGATCACACATTTACCGAATGGCAAACAATGATAGAATATAAGTGGGAATCACCCGACATGGGCGCCTCCATCCAGAAGCTGTTCGCCACGAATCAACGGAAACGATGGCTCGCACGCGTGGTCCAGCTCAAATGGACACAGCGTGTCTGGCGCAAACGAACACAGTGTAATGTGGATATGCTGGAAATGTCGCCGATCGCCGACGCCGATGCGCTCTTTATGACGGACACCACCCACCGCCAGATCTTCCGCTTTCACCGACGGGATGTATTCACGAATATGTTGTCGAACATCTGTATGTCCGATGAGATGCTACCGACGCCGCGTGCGCCGACAAATCCGTGGAACAATTTGCCCCTTACACTGGCCCAGACGATGGGTCTCTGTACGCAACTGGTGTTCGATTTTGCCAAGAGAGGGAAGTGTCCACCGGTTCTTTTTTCGGCGTTTTGGGCGGCACGATTCAATCTGAAGCGGTTCCAATCCGAGAATTCCGCGCTGCTGTCGCAGCACGCCATACAGGCGTATTTCAAGGATCTGGATCCGCGGAATATGAATGTGGTGGAGGACACGATTATGAATCTCTTGTCGTCGGCGGTGCTCGATTATTCGGCGACAGCAGTGAGGCGCTGGCTCCGTCAGACACCGCGAACGCCGCTCCACAAGGAATGGTTGGAGATGGCGCGGGATTATACACTGTATATGAATCTCCACGTCCAAGCACGTCCCCACTGGCATTCAGAAGACAGGATTTATACGGATGTAGTGCGACTCTACAATCGCACACAGTTGCCAGATCCTCTGTCGACGCGGATCCGATCCCTCAGAACAGCGGTGGCCCTCCAAGAGACACCAATAACAGCATCAGCAACAGCAGCATCATCCGCTGCCGCCTTGTTGGGTCTATCGTTATTGATGCCGACGTCGTTGTTGGACATTTCGGGATCAAACGCGATGTCCGCTGACTCCGCTATCCAGTTGATACAGAACGCGATGTTCCGATACTAAAATCCACTAAAGAGTAGTGGATGGATCGAGCGGAAGATGCCGATGAAATTATACCCGGTGTGTGGATTGGACGGTGGCAGCCGGCGTTGAACGGCGATTGGCTCGCCGATCACGGTATCAAGGCCGTCTTTAATTGTACAAAACAGGTGGAATTCCATCCATCTGTCCCGTATCAGTATCGGATCCCGGTCGACGACAATCTTCAGCCGGCCGAGATTAATAATATGGAGGCGTGGGCACCGGAAATCGCCTACAAGATGTTGCGTGAGTATCGGGCGGGGCACCCGATGCTGATTCACTGTCACGCAGGAATGCAGCGATCTACGACGGCGTGTGCCTTTTTCCTAATGGTACTCACCGGCAAACCGCTCATACACGTGATGCGCCACATCAAACACAAACGCCCTATCGCATTTGAACCGAGCCCCAATTTTGCGGTTCCTCTGCGTTCATTTGAGACGCAAGTTCGTGAGCAGTTGTATTCCCGTACGCTGCCATCACCAGCTCTGGATCTCTGAAGTCCTGTCGTATGACGGGAACATTGAGTATGCCGCGGGGTGTATTTCCTGACACTGAAATGTCTCCAGGAAATAGACCGAACAACGGTTGATAATGTGTAAGAACTATCGCGGTAGTATCACACGCGGCGAGAGCTTTCTTGAGCCAGATATTATCGTGATCACAGCCGGTTGCGCCGAGAAAGGCCACGCCTTCGCGGTCAATCCTGGTTCTGTTGAGGAAATGAACATTGGGGAACTCCCGCATACGTGAGGCGCATTGTTCAACGGTAGCCACGGCGAGTTCACACGGACCGGCTACGATCATAACGTGATCCCACGATCGCGCACAATAATTGAGAAAATCACGATAAATTCTGCATTTCGGTCTGGCGATGTTACCGGCCAACAACAGAGTCGGTGCCTCGGGTTTCAGGATCGGTGGAAACGGCGTTTTGGCGTAACGTTCAAGATGTAAATTGGCCGCGACTTGTAAGCGCATCATCCTTCTATTTATATAGGGTGGATTTTTGTTTAGATATAAACATAGCCGCCAGAATATGATCAACGGTAGACGGGGATGGGTGAGCTAGAGATAATGGATAGCATATTCGACACCCTCACAGATCTCACAGATAGACAGCGGCTACTGATCAAACGACGGTACAGAGTGCTAGTTACAAAGTACAGACAACGGTGTATCCTGTACTCCGTATTGTTTCACGTATTCCGCCTGACAATGACGGTGGGAAGCCTGGCTGTTCCGGCACTTCTAACCATTCAGAATACGCCTGGTGTATCGAACGTCGTCTATTGGTTCACGTGGGCAGTGTCCTTGGCGGTCACGACGTCGAACGGCATTATGTTGCTCTTCAAACTCGATAAACGGTTTTTCATGATGCACACAGTGATCGAGCGCCTTCGTTCGGAAACGTGGCAATACGTGGAACTATCGGGGCGATACTCAGGACACCACCCTCCGTCCGTGCCGCCGACCCACGCCAATCAATTTGTCTATTATTGTACGCAAATCGAACGCATCAATGTTAAGTGGGTGGACGAAGAATACGTGAAAACGGGAGAAGAGAAGGTGAATTCACCGCCGACTCAATCAACCGTCATTACGAATATACGCGATGCGTTGGTTCCTTCACCACCGGAACAAAAAGAATCCGCGAATCAAGTAATTTCAGGAATAGTATTAGAGGAGCGGGATGAAAGTGAGGCACACACGAAAGACACAAATAAAAGCCATGTGTCGGTGTCTCCAAGGCAAGAAACAGTGTCACAGCCCGTTGTTGGAGGGGACATTATTCTGTCGATCACACCAGAAATGTCGCGGAAGCCCGATGACGGGGTTCGAGCCGCGATATGATCCAGAGGCCTACAATAAAGACAAACGTGTTCAGGACGCGCACAATTGTTGGGACTACGGGCTCAATGTCATAGACGACAAACAAACACACCAGTGTAACGGGAATTCACCGCGTTGTTCGCCGTTATTCCACCAGCCAGGTGGGACGCAGGGTTTATCCGAGATCTTGGAGAGAAAAGAGGGCCGTACGTGCGCTGTGGTAGAGAATCTGATGCGTAAAGATGTTCCTGATCTCACCCCGACCACGTTTCAGAAACGCTGTCCCACTCGCAAAAGCAAGATCGCCCTCGTAGTCCACCCAGGGGAGGACTACCATTTCTATCGCCAGGATGCCGATGGCTGGTGGAGTCACAAAGATGGTTCGAACAAGGTCAAACGCCACGATGCCGAGGGCCGTCCCATCTGGAATCCGAAAACAGCCGCCAGGGATTATCGTCCGAAGGGGTCGTTTTTGAATTACAAGAATTTCTGCGGATTCTATTGCGCCCCGCGCCGGCGAACAATTAAACTAGCTCGTGGAGGGTCACGGTCACGTTAACCGACAGTTCTTATACAAGGTCACTGCGTGCCGCCTATCGCGAAAGCCGCCCACACACGACCATTTGCTAGGCCCATCCGCCTTTTTATAATTGGTAAAGAACCCGTGGATCCGCTCCTGTATGTCCACACTGACATCGTCTATTCCCGTAATGCGATCGGCATCCTCGGGCAACACACACAAGATTTTTTCATCCATACCTTTCTCATCTTCCATAATGAGTACACCCACGATGTACACATCCAAAAGCGTATCCCGAGGGATCGGTCGCTCTGTAAGAATCAACACATCCAACTCATCCCCATCGGCTGCCCGTGTATCTACAATATAGCCATACGGATACGGATATACATATGGGGCAGGTAGCACACGATCCAGCACAAGCGCCTTCGTATCTTTACACGTTTCGTATTTCATATTACTCCCCTTTTCAATTTCAATATATACTCGAATCCTAGCATCCATTGTATGCAGAAAACTAAACTGCTGGTTTAGACTGGCACTCTATCATGACGTCGTGGTCGGTTCACTGAAGCGCGAATTCGGATCCAACAGATATAACGCCTGCCCAGCTGAAAGACGCGCACGTGGATCAAATTCGGTCAGCCCCGATATGATGCGACGCAGCGTTGCGATGTTCGGTACAGAGACACCCTCATGCATCAAATCATCCCAGAGTACAAACATACACAAGCCTATACGCCAACAATCGAATTTTTTGGCGTATTCGTGGATAAACTTTCCGCCGCTATTAGGCGCCGCTTCCAAGAACGACTTGAGAGCATCGTAGGCACGGCGCCGCGCTGGAAAATACTTTTCCATCCGCGAATATTCGGGATTAATCTCCTCTAATTGAGCGAGGCCATCCGCCAAAGAGATGCCGCTCAGATACATTCTGCGGGCGTGTACTTCCGGCGGCGTCCACGAATATTTCGGGCGGAAGCGTTTCCCCATATTGGTATCGCCCCAGGTATGTATGTCACTCAACCGAAATCCGAGACCGAAATCGATATAGCGTGCCACGCCGTTATTATCCATCAAGATGTTACCCAAGTGAATGTCGTTGTGAATAAAGCCCGCCTGTTGATACATCACCATACCCTCCAACAAGTGTCGAAAGATACGCTCGAAATGTTCGGCCATACGGGGTAGATTCTGCGACCATTTCAACAACTGCTGCCCCGCCGCGGGCATCATCAGTAGAGAAAACTTCGTCCCTTTGCCGGCCTTACTCAGAAAACGACACGATTGGACATCGGGGATAGCAGACGGATTATCTATCCTACACGTCGTCGCGGGCAGCGCAAAATACTGTTTCGCCATCGGCAATTTCATTATCTCTTTTCCTATACCGAGCTCGTGCGCCGGATCATCCTCGTCGGCAGTGAGCTTTCCCACGGAATCGACCCCATCAATCTTGTGAAACACGGGGCCACCAGCACACGGTGGTGCTGGATAAAACGTACATCCAAATGAGCCCTGACCCAATAGTGCCCCACCCTCTTGCATTCTCCTTATTCGGATACAACGACTTTTAGTTTGACACATCAACCACCAATTCACACCACAAGGTAGGGGATGAATTGGGCGGCGATTCTGGTGTTAGTGTTGTTGGCCGGCTATATACTCAACGAAACAATGTCCTTCACCGAGGGATTCACGCCACAACGGGCGGATATCGGTTATGCCGCCGATGGTTGGAAGGAAGAAACCGGCTGGGATCGTGATCTCCGATATTCCGAAACCTTCGTCGACATACAGGGTCTCGGGGTAGCTACGGATTTCTGTCGTGCCATCACAAAGACAAACAAGCCCACGACTCTGCATATGTCGTGTGCTCTCGGACGGCGCGACGGGATGAACACGATGGAATATAATAGTCCGACGGTCGCACAGGGTTTCCGATTCAGTCGCGATGATTACTGGCGCAGCAACAAACATCGTATGGATTATTGTCGGATCCTTCGTAATGTGGCGACGGAGGAATGGGAGCCGATTTGTGCTATCGCGGGGCCCGACGGATTCAAAAAAGAGGAGATCATCGACGACCAACCACCGAATTCCATCCAGCGTTTGTTAGAAGCCTATGAGGGTGCTCTTGTCTGGTTCCGGTGGGTCGACGATACGTTCGATTATATCGAGAATGCCGGTTTTACGAAAAAGGGCTCCACCGTATTTCCGACGATGCTAAAACCCGTGGTGAGCCGTGGCCTCCAACTGAATCGGTGGCCCAAGGCGGCTCAGGACGCCGGTATCCAGGCCCCACCACTGGAAGACTACTTAATCTGGGGGGAAAAAGGCACTCACGAACTACACCAGACAATTCCGCCGCGTCAGATTCGTGCCATCACATTCTGGATATGGTGGGACGCAATCGAGAAGAACGCGCGGATTCTAGATAGTTATAATCCGAGTCAGCACGGTGTAGGGAAGAACGACCGTTTCGTCCTTGGTGTGGATGGAGGTGGTACCGAATATCACCCCGCTTCGCCTATGAAACCAGCGCGTGAAGCCCATCCTGCTGTTGTCCAGGCCATTGGGCAACTGACAGAGCCGGCCAGTTCTCTGTCTCCGCCGCCCCGTCTATCCACGACGGGCACGTATTTCCTGGAAATATGGGACGAACAGAATCGTATTATGCGCCTGGATGGACCGATGGACTCGGCGCGGATCGGTAAGTGGCAGCACGTGGTGTTCACAACGACGTCCACGTCGGAAGAGTGGTGGCCGACGTGGCAGCTATGGATCGACGGTGCGTTGGCCGGCGAAAAGAAAGATGGGCGTCTGAGTCCGGCGATGACGCTGGCCACGAACTACTTCGGTAAAGACGTGCGCGGATGTATTCAGGATTTCCGGATATATAGAACCGCGATGACACCGGCGAAAATTCACACGGCGATCGAATGGGGCAAGAAGATGTTGCATCCGCTTCCTTAGCTTGCCCTATTGGTCTAAGGCTATGTATACAGTTCTTGGTATGGCGCAACCGATAGAACTTATTATATTACCCTACACGGCAGTATTTTTTCAATCATTGCCAGATTTATTTTCATGTATCTATTATACTCGAAAAAAAGCACGAATATATATTCGCTAACATTTTGTTGCCTAAGTATTATATCTTCTTCTATATGGATTCCTTATGGAATTCGTGTAGGAGACACACCTATTGTTGTAAGAAGCGGGGTTGAAATTATATTATTGTCTTCCTCTGGATTGTATATAATGCGAAATCGATGCGTGTCTCGTGTACCTACAGCTGAGCCGGCCTCCTTAGGTGAGTGCAACTACACCGCCGATAATCAGTCCGAGTCCAACCAGATGCCGAAATGTTAGAGCCTCGCGGAACACGAGATAGCCACACAACGCCGTAATAAGCGGATAGGTGGCCGTTATACCGGCAACCACATAGGTCTTTCCATTCGTAATGGCGCGGAGATACAGATAATTCGCGACGAAGAAGATCAGCGTAGACGATATCGCCACGAGTGTCCACGACGGGTAACCGACGCTCTGTAAAGAAGGCCATAGACCACGAACAGAGCCGTATATAACAGCGGTGATACCAAAGAGAAGGCCTGACATAACAATGAGCTGCTCCACAGATATCGTTTGTAAGATATATTTGTTGAGCACGGGAGTCACTCCGAATATCGCTGCAACGGTCGCCGCGTGTGCCAACATCCTTACCAGGGCCCCTCAAAAAACTTGAGGGGTCACCCTGGGCCCAGGGTGATCAAGTACGATGGCCATCCGAAGACTTGATTGGGAGTTAAAAGAGATACAGAAGGATCCGCCGGCGAATTGTACTGCCGGACCCGTGTCAGAAAACGATTTCTTCAACTGGGAAGCAATGTTGTTCGGTCCAAGTGAATCACCGTTCCAGGGTGGTATGTTCAAGCTAAGCATCAATTTTCCGAGCGATTATCCGTTCCGTCCACCGATCGTGACATTCAAGACGCGCATTTATCATCCGAACATCAATGCCTCGGGCGGTATATGTCTGGATATTCTGAAGCAGCAGTGGAGCCCCGCACTCACGATCTCGAAAGTGCTTCTGAGTATCCTGTCACTGCTTACAGATGCCAATCCGAATGATCCCTTGGTACCCGAAATCGCGGATCAGTACAAGCGGAATCGTGCGGCCTATGATCAAACCGCCCGTGAATGGACACAGGCCTATGCTATGGACTAATCTGATTCTGATCTGATCTGATCTGATCTGATCTGATCTGATCTGATTCTGACCTGTAATAATTGTGACGGGGGCTGAGGGTGACCCCTAGGTTTTTTCACGAATGACAACACATCAAGAAGATTCCAATCTCTCAGAAACGACCTCATACGAAGAGAAAGAATGTCCAATCTGTCTAGAACTCAGCCTAAAAAAAGATATACACTATGCACACCTCAAGGCGATTGCGGAGGCGCATATACACGCCAATATTGCTGCCGAGCTGCTGGCAGTACATACACCTGCAGACGACTATGTAGATTACTACCTATTCTTCTATGGTAGAGAATACCGAAAACACTATACCGAACTACTAGGACAATACAGAAAGGAATATTGTATACAGCTCCTGGATAGAATGTATATGCCTGAAGACAAGATGTGTGGGCACCACGAGGATGAGCTGAATTATCGCTTCGAGTTCAGGGACTAGGACCAGGTCCCATCGACATATAAATGACATTGAACCGTGTCATTTCGCAGTTCCGCAGACCACCCTGTGAACAGAACCATCCAAATGTCATATTTTTGGTCGTATCGATGGCACCCGCTTCATCCGCGTTGAAAATCTCGTGTAGCATATCGAGGCCATCAGCGTCTGGGAATATGACTACGGAACCGCCGACACCCGCGGCATCACCGTGCTGAGGGTCGACCGTACTACCTTGATCGAGGATGTTGGCCTGGGGGTTCGTCCCTGTATAAAACCGTGTACCCGTCGTTCCAGGACCAGCTCCGGCATAGAATTCAACGGTCACACTCTGAATTTGCGAGATCTGTGTGAGGTCGTTGAGTGTGCCGGTCCATATGGCAGAGTATACCGTAGCCACGTTGAATTTGACGCCGGAAACATATGATTTACCGTAGTTCGGTGCCGTAGATCCATAAGAGGGTGTGGCCAACCAATTGACATCTTCAGTTAATTCCACGGAATACATATTCGTGCCGGTTAGAGCAATGGATGGAACCAGCCCCGTAGTAGTAAAGGTCAGTACGGGACCCGGGGAGCTATCGTCATACGCACTACGATAGCTGACGGCTACATTATAGGATGTACTCGCCGAAAGATCTGTGATCGTATACGAAGTAGTTCCATTGGATACAACTACATTCGGAGATGTGGAGAACGCCCCACCAGAAACACACCAATATATACCGATCTGTTGAATAGCGATAGGGGGTAATGTAGGAACCGGCGGTATGTCAAATGTACACGTAGTATCTGTTAGCACAGGGTTGGTAGGAGCAGCTATTGGTATGGTAGGCATAATTACAGAAAAGTCTTGAAGG
>Ga0114966_10000996_pt1 | contig 26488 bp, 25 predicted proteins | sample M_130207_XF_Meta_FD_87029 | JGI IMG/M metagenome (GOLD analysis project Ga0114966, IMG submission 87029) | Freshwater microbial communities from Lake Montjoie, Canada to study carbon cycling - M_130207_XF_MetaG | ecosystem: Environmental > Aquatic > Freshwater > Lake | place: Lake Montjoie... | reverse complement strand
TATGCCTTCTACCAGGCCAAGGCGATACGCCAAACCTCGCTGAAGATCGCAGCTGCCGATCTGGAGTTGCAACTGCTGCGCGACGCCGCCATGCCGGCTGCTGTGAAGGAAGCCTTCCAGAAAAAGATCGACGAGTACAAAAAGACTTCAGACCGCTACGAGTCCGAGCCCGAGACCAAAGAAGGCAAGAAGGAATTGCTGGTGCGCGCCAAGGCGCATGAAGCATCGCGCGACCATGCGTTGCGCCAAGATCCCTGGTTCGACTACGGCGAGGGCATGCTGCAGATCGCGATTGTCCTGCTGTCGGTGTCGATCATTGGCTCCATACCGGCGCTGTTTCTGGCAGGCAGCGTGCTCGGCGCTTTGGGACTGCTGTCGACCGTCAACGGCTTCTTACTGCTGGTCTGAGCCAAGGCGCCGCGCGCCGCTGCAGCGCGATCTAGGCGTGGGTGTCTACATGGCGGCCGCGCGTCGCATCGTGGCTCTTGGCAACGGCCTGCGCCTTGACCAGCTGCACCTTGGGTGCATGCGTCTCGCGCACCCTGACCTGGGCTGGCTCGTGGTGGCTGACTTTGGGTGCTGGCGGGGGTGCGGACGGTCTAACGGCGGAAACGCCCATGCTGTGCTCCGGACTTGGATTTGTGGCTGATTCTAAGCGCGCATGTTGCGCGGCGTCCGGCTCGGCATATAGGCGCCCTCAGCCGCCGTTTTTGGACATAGGCCCACAGCGGGTGTGCTTCGGGGAAGTTGGACCAGAGCTGGCGCATCTGCCAGGACCGGCAAGTTACAATGCCGTCCATGCGCGATCGGCCGTTTCGGACAGCGGGCGCCCGCCGGCGCGGTTGCGCAACGGGCCTGCTGCCCCGTCTGCAACATTGCGCAGCGGCCAGCAAGCTACCGGCTGCTTTTCTGGCCCAAAGGAAACCCCACCATGAGCAGCAAAAAGCCCGATGCCAAGCGCCAGGCCGAGCGGGTGATTAAAAAGTACCCGAATCGGCGCCTTTACGACACCAGCAGTTCGTCGTACATCACGCTCGCTGAAGTCAAGCGCCTGGTGATGGAATGCGAGCAGTTCGTGGTCTGCGACGCCAAGACCGGCGAGGACCTTAGCCGCAGTATCCTGATGCAGATTATCCTGGAGGAGGAGGCCAACGGATCGCCGATGTTCACCGCTCCGGTGCTGTCGAACATCATCCGTTTTTATGGCCATGCGATGCAGGGGGTGATGGGCGACTATCTGGAAAAAAACATCCAGTCGCTGATGCAGGTGCAGTCCAAGCTCGGCGAACAGTCCAAGGTGTTGACGCCCGAAATGTGGACCCAGTTCATGGGCCTGCAAGCACCGTTGATGCAGGGCGTGATGGGCAGCAGCATCGAGCAGTCAAAAGCCCTGCTCGAACAGTTCCAGGAACAGATGGCCAAGCAGACCGAGCAGATGCTCGGTAGCTTCGGCCTCAAGCGCTAGCCCGGCGCCTGTTAAGCACCGCCATGAACGACACCTTGCAAGCAGAGGCCTCGGAGGCCAGAGTCAGCGCGCCCCGGGTTGGATTTGTCAGCCTGGGGTGCCCGAAAGCGCTGACCGATTCCGAACTGATCCTGACGCGGCTCAGCGCCGAGGGGTACCAGACTTCCAAGACGCTCGCGGGCGCCGATTTGGTGATCGTCAATACCTGCGGCTTCATCGACGACGCAGTCCGGGAAAGTCTGGATGCCATTGGCGAGGCACTGGCCGAAAATGGACGCGTCATCGTTACCGGATGCCTGGGTGCGAAAGCCGGTGCCGACGGCGCCAACCTGGTGCGCCAGATGCATCCCAAGGTGCTGGCCGTCACCGGGCCGCACGCGACGCAGGAGGTGATGGATGCGGTGCATGCGAATCTGCCAAAGCCCCATGATCCCTTTGTCGACTTGGTTCCGAATTCCTTCGGCGTTGCCGGGATCAAGCTCACGCCGCGCCACTACGCCTATCTCAAGATCAGCGAGGGCTGCAACCACCGCTGCACCTTTTGCATCATTCCTTCGATGCGCGGCGACCTGGTGTCGCGCCCGATCGGCGACGTGCTGACGGAGGCGCGCGCGCTGTTCGAAGGCGGCGTCAAGGAGTTGCTGGTTGTGAGTCAGGACACATCGGCCTACGGCGTGGACCTCAAATACCGCATTGGTTTTTGGGATGGCAAGCCGGTCAGGACACGGATGTTTGAACTGGCGCAGGCGCTGGGCGAAATAGCCCAACCGTATGGGGCCTGGGTGCGCTTGCACTATGTCTATCCCTATCCATCGGTCGACGAGGTGATCGGTTTGATGGCCACCGGAATGGTGTTGCCCTATCTGGATATTCCGCTGCAGCACAGCCATCCGGAGGTGCTCAAGCGGATGAAGCGCCCGGCCAGCGGCGAGAAGAACCTGGAGCGCATTTTGCAGTGGCGCGCGCAGTGCCCGGAGATCGTCGTTCGAAGTACCTTTATCGCGGGGTTTCCCGGTGAAACCGAGGCTGAATTCGAACACCTGCTCGCGTTCATGCAGGAGGCCCAAATAGACCGCGCGGGTTGTTTTGCCTATAGTCCGGTGCAGGGCGCGGCGGCCAACGGCATACCCGGCATGCTGAGCGCTGAATTGCGCGAAGAGCGACGCGCCCGATTCATGGCGGTGGCCGAGCGGGTTTCAGCGCAGCGCCTGCAGCGTCGTGTCGGCGCGACCATGCAGGTATTGGTCGATGCGGCGCCGGCGCAGGGCCGGCGTGGCGGCGTCGGTCGCAGCTATGCCGACGCACCCGAGATCGACGGTACCGTGCGGTTACTGGCACCGCAAAAAATCAGCAAAACCCTCAAGGTCGGTGAATTCACCCGCGCACGCATCGTGTCCACGCAGGGCCACGATCTTGTCGCATTGCCAATCTGAGCCACCCCACCCAAGGGGTAGAACGACGCCCGCGCAGGCACGTTGTGGCTCACCTCGGGATTTCTTGATCAAGCGAGTTCCGGAATTCTTCCAGACGCGCGTGCTAAAGCGCCCCGTCCCCAAAGGCCAGGAAGCTCTTGTATCGGGAGTGGGCGTGGAGCACCTTACGCGCGTGTTTGATCGGGCAAAAGTATTGCTCGGTGCGCGCCACGATTTCGGCGGTGTAGGCCAATAGTCCAATCCCGTAGGAGCAGTAGGTGCAGTGAAAGCGCTCGACGATGTTGAGGTAGCCCAAATGCTTGCGATCGTCGACAAGATAGTCCACGCGGCGCACCTTCGCGATGCGATAAATCGGGAAGCACAGCGTCTGGTGGAGCGTTACGCTCAGGTCCAGCAGCAGCATTGGAATGATCATGCTGTAAATGATCGGGCCGGTTCAGCATTCAACTTTTCACATCAAAAGTCGATGTACGAGGCGAGAGCTTCCATTTTTCGACTCTTTGCAAAGGACAGCATCATGGGACCGCAAACGATCGGCGCATCGACGCACCATGCCCAGGACGCCGATTGGCATCGAAGTCAGCAAGGCGTAAAAGAACTCTTCATGGCGATACATGATGGCGACGCTGCCAGTGCCCAGCGGGCGCACGCAGGGGTGGCCAAGGGGTCTGGCGATATCAACGGAAATAGCCCGATGGCACAGATCGTGGCAGCGCTGGGAACGGGCGACCTGGCAGCAGCCCAGCGACTCGCCCAGTCGCTGCAAATGAACCGTGACGGAAGCATCCAGGTCGGCACGCAAGCTGCGCGGCCCTCGTTGTGGTCGTCGCTGCACAGCCAGGGCTCGCAAGTCGACGCTGTAGCCTGAAGGCCGAGCGAGCAGGTTGGCCCATTTGCGCGGGCGGCCGCATTAGCAGCCAATGCACCCAAGCGTGTCAGGCGGGCAGCGTGCTGCCGAAACGGGTTTCGGCCATCGCGATGCAGATCCCGTCTGGCGTGTCATGGCCTAGGATTAGCTGATTGGCAATGACCCCTTCCCTATCGAAAGCCACTGGGCTGTTATGTGTCGGGGTGGTCTCTAAGAAATGGTGCTGAAAATTTGAACAAGGCGGTAACTGGAAACTCTGAGCCCAAAGCGGGTCCGAAGTCGGTTTGGCAAGCCGTGGCTTCTGATGGCAAAAAAGAAAGCGTCGGCACGCCGCACCCACAGTGCACCGCGCAAGGTCGGTAATGGATGCGCCAAAGGCGCGCTCAGCGTGCGCGAGATGGAAAAGTCCAAGGCTACAGCATCGCGGATACGACGCTGCCAGTCACGCCGGCCTCAATGCGCCTCAAGCTGGCGGCTATTCGCTGGATTGGGCGGTGAAGGGGTGGGGCACGGTGTTTTGGCTTCTCTACCAGTACACTAGGCGCATGAAGAAGGCCTGCAACCTACTGCAACCCAAACCGCAACAACATGCTGCGTGCTGTTTTTTGTTAAGCTTCCCAAAAGAGTCCCTCATTAGGGCGCTAGCATTGGGAAGATTGGTGCCCAGGAAGGGACTCGAACCCCCACGAAGTTACTCGCTAGTACCTGAAACTAGTGCGTCTACCAATTCCGCCACCTGGGCATCTCAGGAAAGAAAGCGATTGTATCAAGAATAATATGGCCACCAGCGGCTTGCTGGACGAAATCGAAGGAACGGTGCAGGGCCACCGTGATGGACACGGATTCGTTGCGCGCGACGACGGCGCGCCAGACATCTACCTGCCGCCGAATGAAATGCGCGCTGTCCTGCACAAGGACAGGGTCAAGGTGCGCGTGGTGCGCAGTGACCGCAAGGGACGGCCCGAGGGTCGCGTCCTTGAAATCGTCGAACGCGCGCAGCAGCCGATCATCGGGCGCCTGCTGCAGGAGGGGGGGGTATGGCTCGTCGCACCCGAAGACAAACGCTACGGCCAGGACATTTTGATCCCCAGGGGCGCGACCGGAACCGCCAAGACCGGTCAGGTTGTGGTGGTTGAACTCGTGGAGCCGCCTGCGCTTTACGGCCAGCCGGTGGGCAGGGTGAAGGAGGTGCTCGGCGAAATCGACGACCCGGGCATGGAGATCGAGATCGCGGTGCGCAAATACAGCGTACCGCATGCGTTCTCAGACGCCTGCATCGCGCAGGCGCGTGGCCTTCCCGACAAGGTGCGGCCGCAGGACAAGAAGAGCCGCATTGACCTGAGCGACGTCGCGCTGGTGACGATTGATGGAGAAGACGCGCGCGATTTTGACGATGCGGTGTACTGCGAACCCATGACCAGTGGTCGTGGAAAGTCGGCCAAACGCGGATGGCGGCTGCTGGTCGCCATTGCCGACGTGAGCCAGTATGTGAGCAATGGATCGGCCATCGACATCGACGCCTACGATCGCGCCACCAGCGTCTACTTTCCGCGCCGCGTCATACCGATGCTGCCCGAGAAGCTTTCTAACGGACTGTGTTCGCTGAACGCGGATGTCGAGCGGGTGTGCATGGTCTGCGACATGGTGGTCGAGGCAGACGGTGAGGTCAGCGCCTACCAGTTCTACCCGGCCGTGATGCGCAGCCACGCGCGCTTCACCTACACCGAGGTGGCTGCCATACTGGCCAACACCAAGGGAGCGGAGGCCTTGCGCTACCGGGATCGGGTTCCCGACTTGCTCAATTTGCACGATGTCTATCTGGCGCTGCTGGCAGCGCGCAACCGCCGCGGGGCAGTCGACTTCGAGACAGTCGAAACGCAGATCGTCTGTGACGAGGGCGGACGCATCGAAAAAATTATTCCGCGCACCCGCAATGAAGCCCATAAGCTGATCGAAGAAGCGATGCTCGCCGCCAATGTCTGCAGCGCCGATTTCATCCTGCACAGCAAGCACGCCGGTCTGTTTCGGGTGCACGAGGGCCCCACCCCCGAAAAGAAAGAAACGCTGCGCAACTACCTCAAGGCTACCGGTGTTGGTTTGAGCATCAGCGACGACCCCCGGCCGGCAGAATTTCAGGCCATTGCCGCAGCGACGCGCGATCGCCCCGACGCACAGCAAATCCATTCGATGCTGCTGCGCTCGATGCAGCAGGCCATCTACACGCCGAGCAACAGCGGTCATTTCGGACTGGCTTTCGACGCCTACACGCATTTCACCAGTCCGATTCGGCGCTACCCCGACCTGCTGGTGCACCGGGTGATCAAGGCGATCCTGTCCCGGGGCAAGTACCAACTGCCGGTGCTGCCGCTGCCCGGCGAGGCGCACGCCAAGCTGTCGCGCAGGATCGAAAAAGGCATGGCGGCCCGGGCCGATGCGGTCGGCGAGAAGCCCAAGAAGCTCAGTGCCGAAGCCTTAGGCTGGCAGGCTGCTGGATTGCATTGCAGCGCCAACGAGCGACGCGCCGACGAGGCCACCCGCGACGTGGAGGCCTGGCTCAAGTGCAAATACATGCGTGAGCACCTGGGCGAGGAGTACGGCGGCGTCGTCAGCGCGGTCACCAGCTTTGGTGTGTTCGTGACGCTCGACGCGATGTATGTCGAAGGATTGGTCCACATCACCGAACTCGGCGGAGAATATTTCCGCTTCGACGAGGCGCGACAGGAGCTGCGCGGCGAGCGCAGCGCAATGCGCTACGCCATTGGAACCCGGGTGCGGGTTCAGGTCAGCCGGGTCGACCTGGACGGCCGACGGATTGATTTCCGGCTGGTGCGCGAAGGCGAGGACCTACTCGCGCGGGCGATGAAGGACAAGGGCGCTACCGGCGAGGCCCAACGTGTCAAGCGTGAAGACCCCTTGGCGCCGGCGCCGCGCACATCGCGCAAGATGTCGGAGCCGCATGCGCGAAAATCCGCCTCCGGCGCGGGCCGACCGCCGGCTGCGAAGGCGGCATCGGGCAAGCGCAGCCGCTCGTCGCGGCGCTGACACCCTTTCATTTTCAGGAGCTCGATTCGCCATGTCTACATCATCCAAAGTCGCCATCGTTACCGGAGCCGGCAGTGGCGTTGGCAAAGCGACCGCACTGGCCCTGCTGGCCGACGGCTACCAGGTCGTGCTGGCAGGTCGTCGCGAAGCGCCGCTGCGCGACGTGATGGCGCAAAGCGGCGCTGCCGATCGCGCGCGCGCCGTCCCCACCGATGTGGCCGATCCGGATGCGGTGGCGGCGCTCTTTGAAGCCGCATTGGCGGCTTTTGGCCGCGTCGATCTTTTGTTCAACAACGCCGGCGTCAACACGCCGCCGATTCCGCTGGAAGACATGACGCTGGCAATGTGGCGTAACGTGGTCGACATCAACCTGACCGGCATGTTCCTGTGCATGCAGCAGGCTTTTCGTGTCATGAAGGCGCAGACGCCGCGCGGCGGGCGCATCATCAACAATGGCTCGATCTCGGCCCATGCGCCAAGGCCGCATTCGATCGCCTATGCGTCGACCAAGCATGCGGTCACCGGACTGACCAAGAGCGCGGCGCTCGACGGCCGTCGTTACGACATCGCTGTGGGCCAGATCGACATCGGAAACGCTGCGACCGAGATGGCGCAGCGGATGGCGACCGGCGTGATCCAGGCCAACGGTGAGATCGCCATCGAAGCGCTCATGGACGTCGCGGTGGTCGGACAGTCGGTGCTGTACATGGCCAATTTGCCGCTGAGCGCCAATGTGCTGTTCCACACGGTCATGGCGACCAAGATGCCCTTCGTCGGGCGCGGCTGATTCAGCGCGCCGGCCCCAGTCGCCGCGCCAGTGCCATCGCCGTGAGCGGCTGCTCGGGCGGCCACCGGTCGGCGCATTGGCCGTGCAGATAGACCGCCTCGCACGCGGCAGAAAATCCATCCAGACCCGCTGCGAGCGCAGCACCAATCGCACCCGCGAGCACGTCGCCGGTGCCCGCGCTCGCCAGCCGCGCATTGCCGCTGGGGTTGATCGCGGGCAGTTCGCCCGGCGCGGCGACCACGGTCCCCGAACCCTTCAGGACGGCGACGCAGCCAAAGTTCCGCGACAAAAGACCCGCCGCAGCCAGTCGGTCGCCTTGCACCTGAGCGGCTGATATTCCGAGCAGTCGGGCCGCCTCCAGGGGGTGCGGGGTCAGCACGCTGCGCCAGCCGCGCCTGGCGCGGGCGCGCAACTGGCTTTGCAGCTGCGTATCGCCGGCGATCGCGTTGAGCGCGTCGGCGTCGAGCACCAGCGCCGGCGCCGACGACAGGATTTTTGGCAGGCAGTCGCGCACCGCATCACCGCCGCCACAACCGCACACCAGCGTCAGGCGGTCGAGCGCCAACGCGTCCAGTCGCCGCGTCATCAGTTCGGGCTGCGCGTCGATCGGCGACGGCGCATCGGGGTCAAGCAGCGCCAGATAAACCCGGCCGGCGCCGTAGTGCAGCGCAGCGCAGGCAGCCATCAACGCGGCGCCGGTCATGCCGATCGCGCCACCGACCACGGCGACCTCGCCAAAACTGCCTTTGTGCGATGCGTGCGGCCTCGGGCGCGGCGATGGTTCGCCCAGCAGCACGGCGTCGGCCGGCACCGGGTAGACGGCAGCGGCGCCACCATTTACGGCCTGCAGTCCGTCGAACCAAAGCTGCCCGGCTGCGTCGCGCCCACCGGCGGTGAACAGTCCCGGCTTGATGCTCAGCAGGCACAGCGTGGCGCTGGCCTTCACGCAGGAGGCCGCCGTGCTTCCGGTGTCGGCGTCCAGGCCGGTTGGCGTGTCGATCGCCAGTACCGGCGCGTGGCCGCGGTTGATGGTCTCGATCCACTGCGCCATGCGGCCCTGCGGCGCGCGTGTTGCGCCGATTCCCAGCAAGGCGTCGAGGCATAAGTCGAAATCTTCAGGCGCGGCGTCGGCAAACGCCACGCCGGCTTCGCCCGCGCGTTGCCGGGCGTCGCCGGCATCGGATCCCGCTTGGTCCACGCTGCCCAGCCATGTCACGGTCACGCTCTTGCCCCAGCCTTGCAGGTACGCCGCAGCCTGCATACCGTCGCCGCCATTGTTTCCGGGTCCGGCGGCGACCCAGACGCGCTTTGCGTGCGGCGCCAGCGCCATCGCCAGGCGCGCGCTGGCCAGGCCGGCGCGGCGCATCAGCGTGTGCGCCGGCAACGATGCGATGGCGAGGCGCTCGATGGCCCTTGTGGCTGCCACGCCAAACAGCGGCCATCGCGCTGGCAAAGCCAGAGCGGGTGCAGGGCCGTTCAACGCCTGCACGGACCGCGCCATGTGCGCCTCAAGCGCCGCCCAGCAACTGCTCGATGCGCAGCGCCAGATGGAGAACGGTGTCGTCGCGCATGGCACCGTGCCAAATCATCAGGCCGACCGGCAGTTCGCCGCGGGCGTGGCAGGGAATCGATATCGCGCACCCGTCGAGCAGGTTGACCGCGCTGGTATTGCGCAGCAACTGGGCGTTGACCAGGAAGAAGGCTTCGTCACGCGCAGCGCCGGGCGCGACCAGGGCGATGGGCGGCGCGACGATCGGCACCGTTGGCGACAGCACGGCGTCAAAGCCCCGCAGCCGCTGCTCGACCCGCGCGATCCAGGCGCGGCGTTCGGCCAGCAGTTCCACATAGTCCGCAGCGCCCATCGCAGCGCCTCGGCCAATGCGCGCTGCGACCCGCGGGTCGTACTCGGCGGCGTGCTGCGCTAGCAGCGTGCGGTGCCAGGCAAAGCTTTCCGCGCCGGAAAAGCCGCCATGGGCCATCAGCGACGGTATCTGATCGAACTCGGGCAGCGTGATTTCTGTGATCCTTGCGCCGCTTGCGCGCAGCCGATCGAGCGCGCGCTGGTAGGCGCGCGAAACGGTCGTATCGAGGCCTTCGTGCATCATGGTGCTCACGACCGCCAGCCGGTAGCGTGGCAGCGGTGTCGCACTGCGCGGCACGACGCAGGCTGAGAGTATTTCGTGCGCCAGGATCGCATCGGAGACCGATCGGGTCAGCGCCGACACTGTGTCGAGCGTGGTTGACAGCGGAATCGCGCCCTGCGCGGGTACCAGGCGCGCCGTGCTCTTGAAACCGACGATTCCGTTCAATGCGGCGGGAATGCGGATCGATCCGCCGGTGTCCGAACCCAGTCCGATGAAGGCGGCACCCACGGCGACCGACACCGCAGCGCCTGAGGACGAGCCCCCTGGTATCAGCGGCTCGTCGAGGCTGGCCGCGTTGGCAGGGGTTCCGTAATGCGGGTTGGTTCCAACGCCGGAGAAAGCGAACTCGACCATATTGGTACGGCCAATGAGCGCGCCTCCGGCCGCGCGCAGTCGGGCGACCGCCGGGCAGTCCTGAGTGGCCTGCGGGTTGCCTGTCAGGGCCCGTGAGCCCGCCGCCGTGACCTGACCCTGGATGTCGAACAGGTCCTTGACCGAGACCGCCAAGCCGGCCAGCGTGCGGCGCTGGCTAAGCGGGTCCGCAGCCGTCTGGCGTGCCTGCGCGAACATGGTGTGCAAGAAGGCCTTGTCGCAGCGCGGCGAGCTGGCGGCCGCTATGCAGTCGTCGATTTGCGCTGCTGCGCTGGTGTCGCCGCTGCGCAGGCGCGCGCGGGTGGCGCTGAGGTCGGCAGGCAGTTCGGGCCGGGTCTGAGAGTTCATCTGCAATCGCTTCGCTGTGTTATGATCGTTGGGTTTTGCTGAGCGGCTCTTTTCGGCTGATCGGCGAACAAATCGCAAACCGGTCCCATCAAGGTGTTTGCACCGTCAAGAAGCGGGTTTACAGGGCTTAATTCACCCAGAATTGCAAGCCATGCCCATCGCATTTTGCCGATTGCGGATAGTGGACCGGATTTTAGACCCAACCTTTGGAGTAAACCATGTCAGTAACCATGCGTGAAATGCTGGAAGCGGGCGTCCATTTCGGACACCAGACCCGTTTTTGGAATCCCAAGATGGCGCAGTACATCTTCGGCCACCGCAACCGAATCCACATCATCAACCTGGAGAAGTCGCTGCCGATGTTCCAGGAGGCGGCCAAGTTCGTTCGACAGTTGACGGCACGCCGGGGAACGGTTCTGATGGTCGGAACCAAACGCCAGGCGCGTGAAACCGTGGCGGTCGAGGCGCAGCGCGCCGGCATCCCCTATGTAGACCAACGCTGGCTCGGCGGCATGCTGACCAATTTTAAAACCGTCAAGATTTCGATCAAGCGGCTCAAGGAAATGAAGGTCCAACAGGAAGCCGGGCTCGACAGCATGAGCAAAAAAGAGCAGCTGATGTTCGCACGCGAAATCGCCAAACTCGAGAAGGACATTGGCGGAATACAGGACATGGCGGCCTTGCCGGACGCGATTTTCGTGATCGATGTGGGCTACCACAAGATCGCGGTCTCCGAGGCCAAGAAGCTGGGCATCCCGTTGATCGGCGTCGTTGATACCAACCATTCGCCGGAAGGGATCGACTACGTCATCCCGGGCAATGACGACTCTTCCAAGGCGGTGATCCTGTATGCGCGCGGCATTGCCGACGCGGTGCTCGAAGGGCGCGCCAATGCGGTCGACGATATGGTCAAGGCGGTTGCCGTGGAGACGGCCGACGAGTTTGTCGAGGTGGACGAGGCTGCGGCCTGAGTGGTCCCGCGATGCCGGAAAGGGGCATTGATGCCCCTTTTTTTTAGCCTCGCTTAGAATTTTTGAATCAAGTACGGAGAACGATATGACTGCAATTACCGCCAGCATGGTCGGCGAACTGCGCGCCAAGACCGATGCGCCGATGATGGAGTGCAAGCGTGCGCTGACCGAGGCGCAGGGTGACATGGCCAAGGCGGAAGAACTGCTGCGGGTGAAGCTCGGAACCAAGGCCGGCAAGGCCGCTGGCCGGGTGACCGCCGAGGGCGTGGTGGCGCTGTGTCGCGAAGGCGAACTCGGCGCGATGATCGAGGTGAACTGCGAGACCGACTTTGTCACCAAGAACGACAGCTTCCTGGCGCTGACCAACGCCGCGGCAAAGTTGGTCGCGCACGGCAACCCGGCCGATGTGGCCGCGCTGGGCGCGCTGGCTTACGCGCAGGACGGCTTCGGTCCGACGCTGGAGGATGCGCGCAAGGGGCTGATCGGAAAGATCGGCGAGAACATGAGTTTTCGCCGCTTCAAGCGCTTCGACTCGGGAGCCAGACTGGCGACTTATCTCCACGGTACGCGCATCGGCGTGGTGGTGGAATTCGAAGGCGATGATGCTGCGGCCAAGGACGTGGCGATGCACATTGCTGCGATGAAGCCGGTGGCGCTATCGAGCGCCGACGTGCCGCCTGAACTGGTCGCGCGCGAGCGTTCGGTCGCCGCCGCCAAGGCGGCCGAGGACGCTGCCACCGCAGTGGCGGCAGGCAAGCCGGTGCAGTCGGCTGAAATCGTCACCAAGCGCATCGAAGGCGGGGTGCAAAAATACCTCAAGGAAGTGTCGCTGCTGGACCAGTCCTTCGTGAAGAATGACAAGCAGACGGTCGGCCAGATGCTCAAGGCGGCTGGCACCACGATCAAGGGCTTCACCATGTATGTGGTCGGCGAAGGTATCGAAAAGCGGGTCGATGACTTTGCGGCCGAGGTGGCGGCGCAGGTCGCGTCGGCCAAGCAGTCGGCTTGATGGGGCCACACCTGCCGGCGGCTGGCGAAGTATCGCGGTCGCAGGCAGTTGGGCGCCGGATGTTTAGCGAAACTCAGGAGTAGTCCATGTCCGATGCCCGACCAGCGCACAAACGCATACTGCTCAAGCTCTCGGGTGAGGCGCTGATGGGCGATGACCAGTTTGGTATCAACCGCGCAACGATTATGCGCATCGTCGACGAGGTGGCCGAGGTGACCCGACTCGGCGTCGAGGTGGCGGTGGTGATCGGTGGGGGCAACATATTTCGCGGTGTCGCCGGCGGTTCGGTCGGAATGGACCGGGCCACCGCCGACTACATGGGCATGCTGGCGACCGTTATGAACGCGCTGGCGCTGGGCGACACCATGAACAAGGCCGGCCTGACGGCGCGGGTGATGTCGGCGATTTCGATCGAGCAGGTGGTGGAGCCCTATGTGCGGCCCAAAGCCCTCCAATACCTGGAAGAAGGCAAGGTAGTGATCTTCGCCGCCGGAACCGGCAACCCGTTTTTCACCACCGACACCGCAGCCGCGCTGCGCGGCGCCGAGATAGGCGCCGAGGTGGTGCTCAAGGCGACCAAGGTGGACGGCGTCTACAGCGCCGACCCCAAGAAGGATCCGTCGGCCAGCTTGTACAGCACGATTTCTTTCGATGAGGCGATGGCCAAGAACCTGGGAATCATGGACGCGACCGCATTCGCACTGTGCCGCGACCAGAAACTTCCGGTGCGCGTGTTTTCGATCTTCAAGCACGGTGCGCTGCGCCGGGTGGTGATGGGCGAGCAGGAAGGCACATTGGTGCATGCATGACAATCGGCAGGCGAGGGCGGCAGCGGGCCGGTCCAGCCTGTTGGTGCAATTTTTCGGGGTGTGACGATGGATATAGCTGAAATTAGGACGACAGCCGAGGCCAAGATGGACCAGTCGATCGCGGCATTCAAGGCCAACTTGACCAAGATTCGGACCGGCCGCGCCAACCCGGCGCTGCTCGACTCGGTGCATGTGGACTACTACGGGGCCCAGTTGCCGATCAGCCAGGTAGCCAATGTGTCCTTGCTCGATGCGCGCACCATCAGCATCCAGCCCTGGGAAAAAGGAATGGGCGCGAAGATCGAAAAGGCGATCCGGGAAAGCGACCTGGGCCTGAATCCGGCGTCCATGGGCGACCTGATCCGGGTGCCGATGCCAGCGATGACCGAAGAACGCCGCAAAGAACTGACCAAGGTGGTACGCGGCGAAGGTGAAAGCGCCAAGATCGCGGTGCGCAACCTGCGCCGTGACGCTAACGAGGCGGTGAAGAAACTGGTTCGGGACAAATTGGCGTCCGAGGACGACCACAAGCGATCCGAGGTCGACATTCAGAAGGTGACCGATCGCCATATTACGGCCATCGACCAGTTGGTAGCGGCCAAGGAGCAGGACCTGATGGCGGTCTGAGGCCAAGAGCCGAAGCCGCTATCCGGACTGACTTGCAGGCTTGCATGCCCAACACCACTCGCCGCAGCCGCTCCGGATGAACGATGTGCCCCGGGTTCCGTGCCATATCGCCATCGTCATGGATGGCAATGGCCGCTGGGCCAAGCAGCGCTTCCTGCCCCGTTTTGCCGGGCACAAGGCCGGCGTGGACGCGTTGCGCCGCTGCGTAAAGGCCTGCGCCTCGCGCGGCGTTGCGGTGCTGACGGTGTTTGCCTTTTCTTCCGAGAACTGGAACCGGCCGCGCGACGAGGTATCGAGTCTGATGGATTTGCTGGTGATGGCGCTGGCGCGGGAAGTGCCTCAACTCGCTGCCGATGGCGTGCGGCTGTGCTTCGTCGGCGAGCGTGACGGGCTGTCCCTGGCCTTGCGCGCCGGGCTGGAGCAGGCCGAGGCAGCGACCCTGTCCAATGCTGGTTTGCTGCTCAATGTCTGCTTCAACTACGGCGGTCGCTGGGACTTGGTACAGGCTGCGAACCGGTTGGTGGCGCAGGGGCAGGCCATCACCGAGTCCAGCCTTGGCGCTGCGATGCAGATGGGAAAAGTGCCTGACCCGGATTTGATCATTCGCACCGGCGGCGAGCAGCGCATTAGCAACTTCCTGCTCTGGCAGGCTGCCTATGCCGAACTGGTTTTCAGCGATCGGCTGTGGCCCGATTTTGACGACGAGGCGCTCGATCTCGCGCTGTGCGCCTTCTCCCGGCGTGAACGGCGCTTTGGGAAAATATCCGAGCAGCTTGCGCCGGCGTTGCATGGCCAACCGGTAGTCTGAGCGCAGCAGATGCTCTGGCAACGCGTCGCCACCGCCGTCGTCCTGCTGCTGCTGCTGTTGCCGGCGCTGTTTAGCGAGGCACATGCCCCCTTGTATGCCGTCGCGCTGGTTTTCATAGCCGCTGGCGCCTGGGAATGGTCGCGACTCAACGGCTACCCGGGCCTGCCGGCGCTGCTCAGCGGGGCCGCCTGCGCAATCGCTTGCGCGCTCGCCTGGAGGGCAGGTTGGCCCGAACAGCGGCTGCCCGGGCTGTGGGCCGGGGCTGCCTTGCTATGGCTCGCCGGCGGCGCGTGGCTGCTGCGCGCGGGCGCCGCATCATGGCGATCGCGGGCGCGGCCGATGCGCCTGGCGGCGGGCTTGCTGGTCCTGCTGCTGGCCTGGCTGGCGGTCGCGCAGGCGCGGGCAGTCGGCATCCACTTCTTGCTGTCGGTGCTGGTGCTGGTGTGGGCGGCCGACATATGCGCCTACTTCACGGGCCGGGCCTGGGGCGGCCGCTGGTTCAAACGCAGGCTGGCCCCGACCATCAGCCCGGGAAAGAGTTGGGAAGGCGTGGCGGGCGCGGTGATCGGCGTCGTCGCGCTGGCCTGGGCCTGGGCCGAGGTTGAAACCGGATGGCCGCGGCAGTCGCCCAGCCTGTACACGCGGCTTTTCGAAGCCGGCCCGTGGCTATGGCTGCCGGCGCTCCTTTGGCTGACCGCCATGAGCGTGGTGGGCGATCTGGTGGAGTCGCTGGTCAAGCGCGCCGCCGCAGTCAAGGACAGCAGCCAATTGCTGCCCGGTCATGGCGGCGTGCTCGACCGGCTTGACGCCTTGCTGCCGACGCTGCCGCTGGCCATGTTTCTTTACGGGCTGTTCGAGCCATCGCCATGAAGCCGGTGCAGCGCGTCGTGGTGCTCGGCTCCACCGGATCGGTGGGGGTGAACACGCTCGAAGTCATTGAGCGCCACCCCGGCCGATTCGAGGTTTTTGCGCTCACCGCGTCTACCCGGGTCGAGCAGATGTTCGCGCAGTGCCAGCGCTTCAAGCCGGCCTTCGCGGTGATGGCCAGCCCCGGGCATGCGCACGATCTCGAACAGCGCTGCCTCAGCAATGGCCTGCAAACCCGGGTGCTGTCAGGGTCCGACGCCATCGCGCAGGTGGCGGCCGACGAGCGCGCCGACATCGTGATGGCGGCGATCGTTGGCGCCGCCGGGCTGCTGCCGTGCCTGCGCGCGGCGCGCGCGGGCAAGCGGCTGCTGCTGGCCAACAAGGAGGCGCTGGTCGTGGGGGGCCAGGTTTTCCTTGACGCGGTGGCGCAAGGTGGCGCGCAGCTGCTGCCGATCGACAGCGAGCATTCGGCGATCTTCCAGTCGCTGCCGGCCGACCCTGCGCAATGGCCGCATCAAATCAACAAACTGATACTGACCGCCTCGGGCGGGCCGTTTCGCACGCGCGACCCGCAAACGCTGCGCGAGGTCACACCCGAGCAGGCATGCGCGCACCCGAACTGGTCCATGGGGCGCAAGATTTCGGTCGACTCGGCGACCATGATGAACAAGGCGCTCGAAGTCATCGAGGCGCGCCTGCTGTTTGGCGTGCAGCCCGCGCAGATCGAGGTGGTGATCCATCCGCAAAGCGTGATCCATTCGATGGTCCAGTACCACGACCATTCGATCGTCGCGCAGCTCGGAACAGCCGACATGCGGGTGCCGATCGCCTACGGGCTGTCCTGGCCCGAGCGCATCGCGTCGGGAGCGTCGGCGCTGAACTTTCAGGACATGGCTGCAATGAGCTTTGAAGCGATCGATTCTGTACCGCATCGGGCGCGCTTCCCGGGTCTGCAGCTGGCCTGGCAGGTGCTTGCTGGGCCGGTGGGTTCGACAGCCGTATTGAACGCTTCCAACGAAGTGGCGGTTGCCGCATTTCTGGATCGGCGCATCCGTTTTGACCAGATCTATTCGCTCAACGCGCACACCCTGTCCAGCGTGCAACCGGGTGCGGTGCGTTCGATCGATGACCTGCTGGCGCTCGACACCGAGGCGCGCGTCGCCGCTGCGCGCCTGGCCCAGGCCTGGTCAGCCTGATACGGGCCCGATGACATGCTGCTGACGCTGCTCGCATTTGTCGTTGCGCTGGGCGTCCTGATCGCCGTGCACGAGTACGGCCACTACCGGGTAGCCGTGGCCTGCGGCGTGCGGGTGCTGCGATTTTCGGTCGGCTTTGGCGCAACGCTGGTGCGCTGGCAACCGCGCGGATCGTCGACCGAGTTTGTCATCGGCGCATTTCCGTTGGGTGGCTATGTGAAGATGCTCGACGAGCGCGAAGGCCCCGTCCCCGCCGACCAGCGACATCTGGCGTTCAACAACCAGCCGCTGGCGTCGCGCGCCGCGATCGTCGCAGCCGGTCCGCTGATCAACCTGCTGCTGGCCGCCGCCCTGTATTGCGTCGTCAACTGGAGCGGTGTCGAACAGCCCCGCGCGGTGCTGGCGAGCCCTTTGCAGGGCTCTGTGGCGCAGCGCGCGGGACTCAGCGGCGGCGAGACGGTGCTGGCGGGCGGCCTGGGTGGCGACGAGGTGCAGGTCTTGCGGTCCTTTGACGAGCTGCGCTGGCTGCTCGCGCGCGCAGCCTTGCAGCGCAGCGATGTGCGGCTGGTTCTGGCCGACGGGTCTGGTGCCGCAACCCGCGAAGTCGTGCTGCGTCTGGGACACATCCCGCTACCGCAGGACGACGCGCAGGCCTTGCGCAGCGTCGGCATTCTGGCGCCGATGACGCGACCGGTGGTGGGCGTCGTACTTCCGGATGCTGCTGCGGCGGCGGCCGGCTTGCGCGCCGGCGATCTGGTGCTGAAGGTGGGGGCTGCCGCGGTCGTCGACGGCACGCAGTTGCGCGCGCTGATACGCGCATCGGTGCGCGACGGACAGGGGCTGGCGGCGCCTTGGCTGGTGCAGCGCGAAGGGCGCCAGATGGAGCTCGAGGTGCGGCCCGCGGCGGTGCAGGAGGGCGAGCAGTGGGTGGGAAGGATCGGCGCCTACATCGGAGCACCTGCGGAACTGGTGACGGTGCGTTATGGACTGGCCGAGGGTTTGTCCGCCGGCGTGCAGCGTACCTGGGAGGTCGCCGCGCTGACGCTGCGCATGATCGGCAGCATGGCCTTGGGCGAGGCCTCGCTCAAGAACCTCAGCGGGCCGCTGACGATAGCCGACTACGCCGGAAAGTCGGCCAGCCAGGGCCTCACCCAGTATCTTCTTTTCCTCGCGCTGATCAGTGTGAGCCTGGGCGTGCTGAACCTGCTTCCGCTGCCGGTCCTAGATGGCGGACACCTGATGTATTATCTTTGGGAGGCGGCGACAGGAAAACGCATTGGCGAAGTCTGGCTGGAGCGGCTCCAACGTGCCGGGATTGCGGTTCTGGCCTTGATGATGGCCGTGGCCCTTTACAACGATCTGGTCCGCCTTATCGGTTAGTTTTTTTAGCGTCGGACCGCCTTCGCCGACCGACTCTTATAAGCAAAAAATGCAATTTAAAAGATATAGCTGCTGGCTGCGCGCGATCGCCCTGGGTCTGGGCCTGCTTGCCGGGGTGGCCTGGGCTGCGGCTCCCTTCACCGTTCGCGACATTCGTATCGAGGGTTTGCAGCGCGTGGAGGCCGGAACCGTCTTCGCGTCGCTGCCGGTGCGTATAGGCGACGTTTATGACGACGAAAAAGGGGCCGCCGCGATTCAGGCGCTGTTCGGCCTGGGCTTGTTCAAGGATGTCCGGCTCGACGTCAGCGGCGATGTGCTGGTGGTGCTGGTGGAGGAGCGCCCCACGGTGGGCGAGGTCGAATTCAGCGGCGCCAAGGAGTTCGAGAAGGACGCGCTGCTCAAGGCCTTGCGCGACATCGGTCTGGCCGATGGCCGGCCCTTTGATCGGGCGCTGCTCGACCGCGCCGAGCAGGAACTCAAGCGCCAGTACATCAACCGCAGCCTGTATGCGGCCGAGGTGGTGACGACGGTGACGCCGGTGGAGCGCAACCGTGTCAACCTGGCATTTAGCATCACGGAGGGGGAGCGCGCCCGGATCAAGGAAATCCGCATCGTCGGCAGCAAGGCGTTCAGCGAGTCGACGCTTCGCAAACAATTCGACCTCGACGGCGCGGGATGGCTGAGCTGGTACACCAAGTCGGACCAGTACGCGCGATCCAAGCTCAATGCCGACCTCGAGACGCTGCGCTCCTACTATCTGAGCCGTGGCTATCTGGAATTTCGGATCGACTCGACGCAGGTCGTGATTTCGCCCGACAAGCAGGACATCGACATCGTGATCAACCTGACCGAGGGCGACCGTTTCGTGGTCGCGAGCGTCAAGCTCGAGGGCAATTACCTCGGCAAGGAAGACCAGTTCAAAGAGCTGGTGAAGATTCAGCCGGGCCAGGCCTACAACGCCGACGAGGTGGTTCAAACTACCAAGGCCTTCGGCGATTACTTTGGCAACTTTGGCTACGCCTTTGCGCAGGTCGAAGCCAGGCCCGAGGTCGACCGCGTCAATAACCGGGTGGCGTTGGTGCTGCAGGCCGACCCGTCGCGGCGGGTTTACGTCCGTCGTATCAATGTGGCGGGCAACAGCCGAACCCGCGACGAGGTGGTGCGCCGCGAGTTCAGGCAGTTCGAGTCGTCCTGGTACGACGCCGACAAAATCAAGCTGTCACGCGACCGGGTCGACCGGCTGGGGTTTTTCAAGGACGTCAACGTCGAGACACAGGACGTTGCGGGTTCTCCTGACCAGATCGAGTTGACCATCACCGTGACCGAAAAGCCCAGCGGCAGTTTGAGCTTGGGCGCGGGCTATTCCAGCGCCGATGGACTGGGCCTGAGCATGGGCATCAAGCAGGACAATGCATTCGGATCGGGCAACTCGCTGGGCGCGCAACTCAACACCAGCAGCGCCAACCGCACCCTGGTGCTGAGTACGACCGACCCTTATTTCACGACCGATGGCGTATCACGCTCGATCGACATTTACCACCGCAATCAGAGCCCCTACACCGATGTCTCAAGCTACAAACTGGTGACTTCTGGCGCCAGCTTGCGCTTTGGCGTTCCGTTCACCGAGACCGACACGGTCTTCTTCGGCGCTGGCGTGGAACAAACCCAAATTGTTCCCGGGACCAGTTTGCCCGCCTCTTACATGATCTATGCCAGCCAGTTTGGCTATACCAGCGCCACGCTGCCGTTGACAGTGGGTTGGGCGCGCGACTCGCGTGACAGCGCCCTGGTGCCCAACAAGGGTGTGTTCCAGCGTGCCAACGCTGAATGGGGGCTCTCTGGCGACGTCCGATACATCAGCGGCGTTTACCAGTACCAGAAATATGTTCCGCTGGACAAGCAGTTCACGCTCGCGTTAAACGGCGATGTAGGACTTGGCCGCGGCTTGGCAGGCCGTCCCTTCCCCCTGTTTAAGAATTTTTATGGCGGTGGTCTGGGATCGGTGCGCGGTTTTGAACAGAGCAGCCTGGGCCCCCGAGACGCCATATCGGGCGTGTTTCTGGGCGGTACCAAGAAGCTCAACGGGAATCTGGAGTTGCTGGCGCCTTTTCCCGGGGCGGGCAACGACCGTACGCTGCGCGTTTTTGCATTTGCCGACATCGGCAACGTCTACGCCGAGTCCGATTCGGTCGATCTGAAGCTGCTGCGCGCGTCGACCGGCGTCGGTGTGAGCTGGGTGTCGCCCGTCGGCCCTTTGCGGCTGGCGCTGGCCATTCCGACCCGACGGTTTACTGGCGATAAAATCCAGCGTGTCCAATTTCAGATCGGAACTGCTTTCTAATGAAGAACCTTGTTCGTCAATGTCTAGCCGCCGCCTTGCTGGCGTCGGTGTTCGCCCTCCAAGCCCAGGCGCAGGAGTTCCGGGTCGGTTTCGTCAATACGGACCGGATCTTCAAGGAGGCGACGACCGCCAAGGCGGCGCAGGTCAAGCTTGAGCAGGAGTTTTCCAAGCGCGAGAAGGAACTGGTCGATCTGGGCGCGACGCTCAAAGGGCTGTCCGACAAGCTCGAGCGCGAGGCGCCCACACTGGGCGAATCGCAGCGCAGCCTGCGCCAGAAGCAGCTGGTCGACCAGGACCGGGATTTCCAGCGCAAGCGCCGCGAATTCCAGGAAGACCTTAATGCGCGCAAGAACGAGGAGCTGCAGCTGGTGCTCGAGCGAGCCAACCGGGTCGTCAAACAGGTCGCCGAGGCGGAAAAATACGATCTGGTGCTGCAGGATGCGGTCTACATCAACCCCAAACATGACATCACCGACAAGGTGATCAAGGCGCTTAACGCCGGAGCCAAGTAGCCGATCCGGTGCTGCCAGCGTGACGCTTTCACTGGCAGACCTGGTGCAGTCGCTTGGCGGCGAATTGCACGGGGACCCGCAAGTGCGCATCGCCGGTCTGGCCCCGCTGGAATCGGCCAGCGCGCAGGAGCTGAGCTTCATCCACCACCCGCGCTACCTGGCGCAACTCAAGGCGTCCCAAGCCGCCTGCGTCATTGTCAGCCCCGAACTCCAGCAGCAGGCGCTGCAGCGCGGCGCGTGTATCGTCACGCCCGACCCCTACCTATTCTTTGCACGCGCCACGCAGTGGTGGAAACGCCAAACCAGTGTGCCAGTCCCTGCGGGCATTCACCCCAGCGCAGTGGTCGACGCACTGGCCTGGGTCGACGCCCGGGCGACGGTCGGTCCGCTGTGCGTTGTCGAGCGCGGAGCGCGCATTGGCGCGGGAACGGTGCTTAAGTCGCGCGTGACGGTCGGCGCAGACTGCGTGATCGGTGAGCGCTGCCTACTGCACGCCGGCGTGGTGATCGGCGCCGACGGGTTTGGTTTCGCGCCGGGCGCAGACCATTGGGAAAAAATCGAGCAACTTGGGGCGGTGCGCATTGGCGACGATGTGGAAATCGGCGCCAACAGCTGTGTCGACCGGGGCGCGCTGGCCGATACGGTCATCGAAGACGGCGTCAAGCTCGACAACCTAATACAGATCGGCCACAACGTGCGCGTGGGGCGCCATACCGCGATGGCTGCCTGCGTCGGCGTGGCGGGATCGGCGACGATCGGCGCGCACTGCACTATCGGCGGCGCCGCCGTCGTGCTGGGCCATCTGGTGCTGGCCGACCGGGTTCACATCTCTGCCGCATCGGTCGTCACCCGTTCGATCCACAAGCCCGGCCATTACAGCGGCATTTTTCCGATCGACGACAATGCCAGTTGGGAAAAAAATGCTGCAACACTCAAGCGGCTGCACCGACTTCGCGAGCGGGTGCAGGCGCTGGAAAAGCCGGGCCAACCACCTGCAAAGCCATGATGGACATTCACCAGATCCTCAAGCAACTACCGCACCGCTACCCTTTTTTGCTGGTCGACCGGGTGCTGTCGGTGGACAAGGGAAAGAGCATCCAGGCCTTGAAAAATGTGTCGATTAACGAGCCTTTTTTCAACGGCCACTTCCCGCATCGTCCGGTCATGCCGGGCGTGTTGATGCTCGAGGCGCTCGCGCAGACGGCGGCGCTGCTGGCTTTTGACACGCTGGGCGTGACGCCCGACGACAAGACCATCTACTACTTCGCGGGCATCGACGGCGCGCGCTTCAAGCGTCCGGTCGAGCCGGGCGACCAGTTGCTGCTGCACGCCGAACTCGTACGCATGAAGTCGGGCATTTTCAAGTTCAAGACGCACGCGATGGTTCTCGACCAACTGGCGGTCGAGGCCGAGCTGATCTGTACCATGCGCAGTATCGCCTGAGCGCGTTCGGCCGGTCCGCATGCGCTTGATCCATCCGACCGCTCTGGTCGACGCCCACGCCGAACTCGACAGCTCGGTCAGCGTAGGTCCGTACAGCGTGATCGGAGCGCATGTGCGGATCGGTGCGGGAACCAGCGTGGGCGCGCATTGTGTCATCGAGGGCCATACCACCATCGGCCGTGACAATCGCGTATTCCAGTTCAACTCGCTGGGCGCGATTCCGCAGGACAAGAAATACGCCGGCGAGCCCTGCGAACTGCGCATCGGCGATCGCAACACGATCCGCGAGTTCTGTACCCTCAACATTGGTTCGCCCGGTGACAGCGGCGTTACCCGGGTTGGCGACGACAACTGGATCATGGCCTATGTGCATTTGGCACACGACTGCCAGGTTGGCAGCAACACCATATTCGCCAACAACGCCCAACTTGCCGGCCATGTGCGGGTCGGTGACTGGGCGATTCTGGGCGGATTTACCGTGGTCCACCAGTTCGTCCGTATCGGCGCGCACAGCATGACCGCCATGTGCGCGCTGCTGTTTGCCGATCTGCCGCCCTATGTGATGTGCCAGGGTCAGCCCGCAGCCGCGCGGTCGATGAACTTCGAGGGCCTGCACCGGCGCGGGTTTTCGCCGCAGCGTGTATCGACCGTGCGGGCCATGTACAAGGCCCTGTACCGCGACAACCTGACGCTTGAGCAGTCGCGCGTGCGGATCGCCGAGATGGCGCAGTCCCAGCCCGAAGCCGCCGACGATGTGGCGATGATGCTGGCCTTCCTGGAGCAGGTCGCGCCAGGCCGCGGCATCGTGCGCTGAGCGCCATGGCGCAGGATGCTGCCAGCGCACGATCCGGTGCCGCGCCGCGTATCGCGATGGTGGCGGGGGAGGCCTCCGGAGACCTGCTGGCGGCTTTGCTGCTCGATGGCCTGCACGCGCGCTGGCCGGCCCTGTCGGCCCACGGCATTGGCGGCCCGCAGATGGCGCAGCGCGGCTTTGAGGCCTGGTGGCCCAGCGACAAGCTCGCGGTGCGCGGCTATGTGGAAGTGCTGCGCCACTACCGGGGGATCGTCGCCATACGCGCGCAGTGCCGCAGGCGTTGGCTGCAATCGCCGCCCGACCTGTTCATCGGCGTCGACGCGCCGGACTTCAATCTGGCGCTGGAGCGCGATCTCCGGCGCGCCGGCGTGAAAACGCTGCATTTCGTGAGCCCCTCGGTATGGGCCTGGCGCGCCGAGCGGCTGGCGCGCATGCGCGACAGCGTCGACCATGTGCTGTGCCTGTTCCCCTTTGAGCCGGCGCTGCTGCAGCAGCACGGCATCGCGGCGACCTATGTAGGCCATCCGTTGGCGGCTACGATTGCGATGGTGCCCGACCGTCAGGCTGCACGCCTGGCACTCGGACTGCCAGTGCAGGGGCCGGTGGTGGCGCTGCTGCCGGGAAGCCGGCAATCGGAAATCGACTACCTCGCGCGGCGCTTTCTGGACGCCGCGGCGATTCTCTTGCGCCAGCGGCCATGGATCCGCTTCGTCCTGCCCACGCTGCCTGCGCTCAAGCCCCGGGTCGAGCATATCGTGCGCGACGCCGGCATGGCACGCCATGTCGATGTGCTCAGTGGCCAGTCGCACCAGGCGCTGGCCGCCTGCGACGCGACGCTGATCGCCAGCGGAACCGCGACGCTGGAGGCGGCGCTGTTCAAGCGGCCGATGGTGATCGCCTACAACATGCACTGGCTGAGCTGGCAGTTGATGCGCCGCCAGCGACTGCAGCCCTGGGTCGGTCTGCCCAACATACTGTGCCGCGACTTTGTAGTGCCCGAGTTCCTGCAGGACAAGGCGACGCCGGCTGCGCTCGCCGCGGCATTGGCGCAGTGGCTCGACGAGCCGGACAGGGTTACTGCGCTGCAGCAGCGATTCGCGTCGCTGCACCGTGAACTGCAACGCGACACTTCTGAACTGGCCGCCCATGCGATCGCGCAGCTCCTCCCAGCCTGAGCAGCTTGGGCTGGACTGGGACGGCCCGGGCCTGGTCGCCGGCGTCGACGAGGCCGGTCGGGGTCCGCTGGCCGGACCGGTGGTGGCGGCCGCCGTCATCCTCGACCAGCGCAAGCCGATCGCGGGGCTCGACGACTCCAAGAAGCTCAGCGCTGCGCGACGCGAAAGCCTGTGCGCGCAGATACTCGCGCAGGCTCTGTGCTGTTCGGTGGCCCGGGCCAGCGTCGAGGAAATTGACCGCCTCAACATATTGCAGGCGACGATGCTCGCGATGCGACGTGCAGTGGCCGGGCTGCGGCTGAAACCGTCCCGGGTGCTGGTCGACGGCAACCGCCTTCCGGTTCTCGACGTGGTGGCGCAGGCCATCGTCGGTGGCGATGCGCTGGTTCCTTCGATATCGGCCGCTTCCATTGTGGCCAAGGTGCACCGCGACCACTGGTGCCTTGAACTGGATCTGCTGTACCCGGTCTATGGATTTGCCGCCCACAAGGGCTATGGAACCGCGCAGCATCTGGCGGCGCTGCAGGCCTACGGCGCGTGTCCCGAGCACCGCCGCAGTTTCGCCCCGGTGGCACGGGTGCTGGCATGACCGACGCCGCAGGAGGGCTCTTCAGCCGGGTTGCGTCGCGCGACAACGCGCTGGTCAAGCGGCTGCGCGCGCTTTCGCGGCCGGGCGCGGCGTACCGCAAGCACGGTGTTTTCTGGATCGAGGGTGAGCACCTGTGCAGCGCCGCCGTGGCGCGTGGCGTCGACCTCGAGGTCGCGGTATTTGCCGAATCCTTCTGGCCGCAGACGGACGCCGGCTGGGCGCACCAAGCACGTACCTTGGCGCGCAAGTGCGTCGTGATGCCCGACGCGCTGATCGCGGAACTCAGCGGCCTGGAGTCGGCGGCCCGGATCGGTTTTCTGATCGACCTGCCGGCTTTGTCGGTGCCGCGTCCCGGGGTCGCCAGCGTCGTGCTCGACCGGGTACAGGACGCCGGCAACGTCGGCTCGATCTTGCGCAGCGCCTGCGCATTCGGCTTCGGCCAGGTACTCGCGCTGCGCGGCACCGCTGGTTTGTGGTCGTCCAAGGTATTGCGCGCGGCGATGGGCGCGCACTTCGGGCTGCAATTGATCGAAGGCCTGCAGCCGTCGGACATCAGCGCGCTGGGCCTTCCGTTGATCGTTACCAGTTCGCACCAAGGACAGTGGCTGCAGCAGCAGAACCTCCCCTGGCCCTGCGCCTGGGCTTTCGGCCATGAAGGGCAGGGCCTGTGCGACGAACTGCTGAGCGCAGCCGAGCGGGGCGTTCGCATCGCCCAGCCCGGCGGCGAGGAGTCGCTCAACGTCGCCGCAGCCGCCGCCATCTGCCTGCACGCGAGCGCGATCGCCCAAGCGCGCGAGCGCGGGCCGCGCTGACGGGCCCGCACCCGGCCCGGATACAATGGGAGGCTTTCCAGAAAGCAGCAGCCCCGAGCGATTTCACAGTCAAATCCCGATTCAGAAGCAGCAACCAGGAACCGAATCCTGTGGATGCTTGGGCGCACCCGTAACCAACCCGGAGATCCCAGTGCTTTTGTCTCTCAAGGGAACTAACCCTGCCGCCATTTTGGCGCTCGCGGACGGAACGGTCTACCTTGGCGATTCGATCGGAGCCGCTGGCACCACGGTCGGAGAAGTCGTATTCAATACGGCGATGACCGGCTACCAGGAAATCCTCACCGACCCCAGCTATTGCCAGCAGATTGTCACGCTGACCTACCCGCACATTGGCAACTACGGCGTCAACCCGCAGGACTGCGAGTCGGACCGGGTGCACGCTGCCGGACTGGTCATCAAGGACCTGCCGCTGACGGCTTCCAACTTTCGCCAGACCGCCACGCTGGCGTCCTATCTGGCCGCCGAAAATACCGTAGCCATCGCCAACATCGACACGCGCAAGCTCACGCGCCAGATCCGCAGCCAGGGGGCGCAAAACGGCTGCATCCTCGGTCTGACGCCAGGGCAGCCGGTCACGCAGCAGGCCATCGAACAGGCGCTGGCCGCGGCGCGCGGCGCGCCTTCCATGGCCGGCTTGGACCTGGCGAAGGTGGTG
>Ga0114966_10000995_pt1 | contig 26493 bp, 48 predicted proteins | sample M_130207_XF_Meta_FD_87029 | JGI IMG/M metagenome (GOLD analysis project Ga0114966, IMG submission 87029) | Freshwater microbial communities from Lake Montjoie, Canada to study carbon cycling - M_130207_XF_MetaG | ecosystem: Environmental > Aquatic > Freshwater > Lake | place: Lake Montjoie... | reverse complement strand
GTCATTGCATCAATGAGTTGATCCTCAAACTCATCGGCTGCTTCCTCGGCAGTAATATCTGGATTAAGATTTGCTTCGTCATCGTACGGATAATCTGGGTCAGGTGATGCTGCAACCGCGAGACCGTCTGGTAAATAAAGTGCGCCAGCGTTGAGACGTGAACGAGCAGTAGCACGGAATGTACGATTTAAGAGAAGCAGCTCAGCGCAAAGGTCAAGAAGACCGCGCAAGCTCGAATCAGACTCTTCAGAGTAGCGTGGGTGAGCTCTCCAGATACGACCAACGAACGCGTTAGATGGAAGAGGCATACCAGAAATTTTAGCAGAACCAGTGCCTGAACTTTCACGGCGAGGAACGATAACGTACTTGTTACGCGAGTCTAACTGAAGTTCATCAGTTGAACGAATATCCCAGGACTCGGGGAGCTTTGAACCTAAACGCTCAGGGAATTGGACAAGATAGCATTCACCAGTAACACTTAAATTCAATGCAGCATCACGGAGAAGCCCTGCCTGTCCGCCATAAGCGGAATCGAGTCGTGCTAGAACGCGCTCTGCTGCAGAGGCAAGACGATCGTCAACGACGTCGCTGTTTCTTACAGGAATAGGGCTTTCCGCAGGATTATCAATAGAAGCAGCGTATAAACGGATACGCGAAACAACTGATGCAACAAGATTAAACGCGTACTTTACTTCACCAATGGCGTCGTAGTACTCCCAAGCCTCGGCCTGCCAGTCAGCATTTCCACCAGCATGACGTTGCTTAAACTTCTCTACTTCACCTTTATCATTAATAGCCATTTGAACTGCAGCAGCAGTAATAGACCGTGGCGCGGAGTAGGGAACAGCTTGGGCGTAATTACTCTCTGAATAAGTAACAGTAGCGGAAGAAGTATTATTTTGCTTCGGACGGGAAGACGATGGACGGGCAGGGCGACGTGAACTCGATGGTTCATTTCGCTTACTAAAAAGAGCCACGTAATCTCCTCGTCATTCTAACGGAACGTTTAATCATTACTGATCCAAACGTGCAGTTATCAGTCCAGCTATTGCGGATAAGCTAAATATACACCCTACTAAGAATGTGATACTTGGAAAAATGATATATAAAACAGTAACAGGGAGCGAAATCCACATAGAAACGCACCAAGGGCACGTAAAGAAATACCCTATATAACTGTCACCAGGTGAACAACGTGCCCACACCGCGTCACGGAGCGTTGAGAATAGATCATCGATGACGATCACCCGCGTAAGACGGTACACTAACAGGCATAGGACAATGAAATGAAGAAACGGCATTGATACTAGATTATTAAGGTCTGTGTCTATTTTCATTCTGTAGGATCCTTCGCTGAGTCCATCATTCGGTACGGGCTCCAGGAACGTAATCTACTACCGCAGTTACACCCTTGAACGTACTTGAACGATATTATTTTCCCGGAACGAGTCTTCGCCTGGGAATCATCGCTTTTATTACCAGACCATTTAAGGTCTTCTAACCTTTCATTAAAAATAACCCTAGGACCAGAATGGTGATCTCCGGCAACCGTGAGAATATAGGACTCGTCATCCTTCATAACAACAAGTCTAACCCTCTCCAAATACTTGCCACCCTTAGGAGGCGAAGTCGTCACCGCGAGCGATGTAAAGTCTTCGACGACACCCGGAGGAACAACAACAATAGATGCAGGAAAAATGTCAATAAAGGCTTTCATAGAGATGCCTTATCTACGCGACGTTTCATCGCGCGGTAGGTGACTCCTGACGCACGGGCAAGCTCAGACACTGAAACTCCTGAGGAGTATAACGCACCTGCCAGGTACGTAAGCTCCTCATTAGCCATACGAGAGGAGCTATTCGGACGTGTACGAGCACGATACCTACGCGCTAGCGGTGACAGTCGCGCAATACGCAATTGATCATCTAGAGATATACCAGGCGAAGGCGGCCTTTTTCTATTTGATCGTTTCTTTTTTTCCGGGGGCTTTGGAACATTACCCAACGCGGTGACAGACTCAGGCAAGGGTTTAACTACCCAGGAGCGTATCGTGGATCTACGTCGCGGTGAAGAAAACGCATCAGCGATCGATTGCAGCGACCATCCTGCCTCTGAAAGTTCTTGAACTCTGCGCCAAAGTTTTTCCTTCTCGAGCGAGGCGAGAAGATCTTTCTCCTTTTGCGGGAGACTCGGTGCTTTAGCCATGTGAATACTGTATCATCTTCGGAGACGTTTATGTACAAACTGCGGTGATAAGATGATGTACAAATCGACGAAGCAGTACCTTAAGGTTAAATGGCTTGGAGGCGAGAATGGGCAATCGTTATATTGGACGAACCGTTAAAACGTCTCGAGTTATTTTTTCAATGTAAAAAAGTTTTTGTAAACTTTACGAGTAATAAATAAAAAATAAAATAAGTTGGTGTATGTACGTGGCGTAACCAACAAGTATTAGATATATGTGTAGATTAGGTAGATCTATTACTATTAGGATCAAGTATACCTAAGCATTGAATGTTTAATCTTTATCTATATAAGTATTAGATTATTTATTTTAGTATCTATGATTTAATTTTCTATAGATCAATAGAAGTTATACTTGCTATTTATATTTTCTTTTGTAAGCTTGTGTGTATGTTACTGACGAGTAACCTGCGCTCTTCTGTGTAGACGTGTTAAGCACAGGGCGCGTGCGTGTATACATTAGTAGCATTAGGTACATGCTATATAATAGATCTAGTGTAGTGTATTAGTACACTGATGTAGCTAGATCATTTGTAATAAATGTAAATAAAAAAATAAAAACCCTAGGGACATATGCTACCCTAGGGCTTTTACTTAAGAGAAGATATTAAGTTGTTAAGTTATACAACGATGTTAACGTGTGGATCTCCAGCGAAGATCAGTGTGAATGTTTCTTCATCGAGTAGACCAGTAGCTGTTAAGCCTTTGCTATTTTGAAACTTCTCTACAGCAAGCTTTGTTAGCTCACCGTACCATCCATCCTTGTCAGCGTCAGCGTCACTGAAGCCTAGCTCCGTAAGGCGACGTTGTAGGTGATGAACTGAAAGAGACTTACGTGTTGCCTTGTTCATGTACACACAGTTAGCAAGGTGCACCTCGTCTTGGTCTAAGCCAGCTACCGCAACGTTGGGACGATACTTGTCTGCGCGTACGTGTTCCTTTACTGGAGCTGGTTCCTCCACCACTGGGGCAGGTTCCTCAACGTGTACAGGAGTTTCTGGCTGAGCAGGCACTTCAGGCTGAGCAGGTGCCTCTTCGACTACTGCTTCTGTAGGTACCGTATGTTCTTGATTCTCTGCAGGTTGATCTTCGTGTTCTTGATTCATATGGATATCTTATTCCTATCCTTTTGGCTTTGACTTGGTAGATGGGAACTTGTCATACCAGACTGTTACCGCAGGCTCGCTAGCAGTCCCATCATAGGCGTTAGGGCCTAGACCCCACGAACCCCAGTCTGTTCCCTTACTAGTCATATAGTATGCTGCTTGAGTATTGGTGACTGGGTCTAGCAACTCCGCATTGCTATTAATGTTAAACTTATCTCTACGAGTAGAGCCTAAGACTCCTAGCATATTTATCTGAAATAACCCATAAGAGTTATCGCCAGTTCCAATGTTATCAAAGTGTGATGTAGGGTGTCCACGCGATTCCCGCATTACGACAGCCCATGCTGTTTTTAGTGAGCTACCCTTAAATCCAACGCTACTTAATAGGTCTATAAGCTCTTCGCTTGTTAAATCAGTAGCGTCTCTGTACTTGTCTAAAGGGTCTACTGGTGCTGCTTCAGCGCTTGTCACTGGCGCCGCATTTGGTTTTGGCGTGTCCATTTGTACTGCCTGGCTACGCATCATTGTTACTGCTGATATACCAATCACTATTGCAGTGATATAGGCTACGGTCGACACTGCTAGTCCACGTAATGTGAGCAATGCTAGTTCGCCTCCTTAGGTCGGGGATGGGACAACCTAGCTAACTGCGCTAGGCTTCTTGCTACCGCTATGCTCCTCAGATTTTCATCTGTCCTCTACCGCTTGCATAGGGCCGGGGATAAGAAGGGATAACATCGTTAGTCCTCCGTCTCTCCGTAGTGGCTTTTGCCTGTGATAATAATATCACATTAGGCTAATAGAAAGCTAACTGAGCTGGTGGTTTCAGTTAAGTTTGTTGTGTCTAGTTCGTTCTTCAATTAGTTTGGATAGTTCTAGAACAGCTCTTTGTCTGTCTTCTTCGTTTCTTACTATGAATACTGCATCGTATTTTTTAATATTTCCACACCCGCAGGCGCACAAGTACATGGCCTCTGGAGCTTCCCCTTGTGAGGAAGCATCCAGAGATTGCTCTAGTACTATATTGTCTGTGCTAGGCATGCCATTGCAATTGCGCTTAGTCCTAACGAAAGTACAAGTGTACCTTTGTCTGGATACGCTACTGCTACGATCACCGCAAGGAGTGATAACCCAGCTGAGATAACTGCAGGCCAGATTAAATCACGAATCATTATGCGAAGGTTTTGTAGCATTACTTAGTCTTACGGGTCTTTCCCTTAAGACGATCTGATGTGTTGCGAATTTCAGTACCAGACTCAGAGATAAGCTTGCGAGCCTTACCGTATGTGATTCCGAGATCTTGTGCGACCTCAACCACTGACTTACCTGAGGTGTAGAGTTGCGCTGCTTGTGTTGGTGATACTGTTGACATTGTGTTACCTTTCTTCATTTCTTCGTTGTTGCACTCTGTGTTTAGCAAAGTACGTGACTGTGCAATTAAGTCACGCGCTTCATCGAGTAGCATTTGACTACTCAAGATTTCTTTTCTTTCTTTGGCGCTTTCTTACCGTGTACGTTGCAGAGAGATCTTCCTTCCCACGCGGAACGTGGTTTAACGTTATTGTCGCAGTCTGACCCGTAACCTGCAGCAGCGCACTGAACTCTTTCTTTTTTAATAAGCCCAGTTATTAAAGAAGTTATTGATCTCTTTACTACGCTATTGTTTATTTTGAATCCATTTTCCGCGTGACATGTTAAGCACAGGTACTCGTTACGGCGATGGTCTGGGTCACGTACAGAGTATGGTGAATCACATTTGTCACAGTGTTGAACATAGTTGTGTGTGCTAACTATCCTGCGATAGTCGTGCGCGCACACAAGTACATCATCCATTTCATAGACAAGTACGTTTGTGTCACTGCACGAAGAGCAGGTTCCATACACATATACCTGTTCGCGTTGAACAGTTCCTTTTGTCATTGCTCCTCCGTATTTGTCATTATGTATACTATAATCCTTCATGCCTTGGTTTGTACATTTTTGGTTAGTTATTTTTTGGACGTACTACTCCTAGAAGAGCTTGTTCTTTTGTGGCTGATGCCATATTGAACTGTCTTTCAGCAAGCTCGTTGAAGGTAGATATGATAAGTACGGAAGGTACGCCTAATGCGGCTATTCCTGCTAAAGATATGAAAAGAGTAAGTAGCCTGATGTCTAAAGCAAATATTCCTGTCATTGCTATACACCAGAAACTGAATAGTACTTTAACAGATAGTGCTAGTCTTCGATACATGAATCCGCGTCTGCGGTATTCCTTTGCTGAGATTGACATGTTACTCCTTACACTCGTATTCTGCTCTTGATACTGTTACTCCTTCAGATACTCCAGGCACCCAAGTAATGACTGCCCACTTGTCTGTGCGCCATCCGCAATCATCGTCATACCACGTTGATCGTATGATATTCGAATCGCAGTGAAAACATGAAGAGTACAAGTCATGATCCATTAGGCTTTTGCCATAAGTAATTTCTGTTGGACTATGGGACGTCACGCGTTACCTTTTACTATCGCGCGTGTTATACAACCACATTCTTCGTAAGGATTGAACCCGCAGAACTGACAATCCATTTTTTCATCGTGAGCTATACAGTAATATGTGAATTGACTTTGATCACAGCACATAAAAGTCGGTTCGTGAACTCGGTAAAACTCAGTCTGAGCAACAAATGTTTCGTCGGATCCTTCGACTGGTTGCGCCACAATTAAACTACTGGCTCTGCAATCGCATTGTCCACAATTACAATGAGGAGCGCCATCAATGGCTTCACAGACATCGCATTTGTTTGTACTATCATTTCTACTTGTCGATGTCATTATGATACAAAGACAAGGGCAATAACTACTGCCATGCCCAATCCAATAAATGCACCGATAATTCCAGACTGAATGTTTTCATCCATCCAGTCTGCAACTGCTAAAAGTGTGTTATTCATAATTAAGCTCCAAAGATGAAGCATAGAGCTAACGCAATTCCTACGCCAACAAATGCTGGCCAAGGTCCATCAGTGGTTAGATTGTCGTTCAACCAGTCTGTAATGTTTCCGAAGAAGTCTGATACTGCGTCTATCGCGTTTCCTAAGTGGTAGCTTATCATTGCGAGTCCTTCCGTCGTTTACCACCAGTTATTTGGTGATAGGTTAATTATATCAGGTATATCAGGAAAATGTACTATCTAACCCTATATGTTTTTCCACCTCTAAAGCTAGGCATTTTCCTTTGAGCCGGGGACTTTGCTGTGATTCGACCCCCAACGAAACCCGCAGGAGGCTTGATCAGCAAGGCCGTAAGCGCGTGAACTAACGCGTCCACCCTATCCGGCGACTTACCTTCTCCAGGAATCCAAGAGGTCATTTGCGACTCGAGGTCCCCTAAATACCCAACGTGGTGCACGCGACTCTGTTCGTAAGCCAATGTTATAGGCTCTGCTCTAAGAGCTTTACCATACTTAGAATGGACCTCAAGGACGGTAACTGACGGGTCAATGGTGTTAATGGCGTTACGAACTAGTGCGCCACCTTGGTTCACTTCAGCCACTACTGGACATCCCCACTTGCGGGCCATTTGAACTACCTTGTTTGCCCACACATCTGGAGAGCCGTGAACGGTTGCGTCCTCAAGCACCCAGCTTTGTCTCTTGTATAGGTCACGGTCACCAGTAGAAGCACATACGATTATTCCGCATTCGTCCTTTGGGTTCTCCGCAACTGAAGGATCTACGCCTACTACACGGAGAGGAACGCCTAATGGCATGGACATTTGCCTTCCCTTTTCGATAAGCTCTATTGTCCATAACGCTCCTTCTACATCTGAAAGCATTTCTCCAAACAACTCTTGTGATGCGAGCCTAGTTCCTTCGTATACTCCTAGTATAGCATCGAGGTATGACTGTGAAAGGTTACCTGAGTTGTCAAGTGTTGATCCGCGTGTAACAACTACTCTTCCAGTTTTATCAGCCTCAGCTAAAAGAGAATAAAGTAATGGAACTCGTTTTGGAGTAGTAGTAATCATTATCTTTGGATTGTTACCAAGACGCGTACCAACACGAAGGTTGTCGAACGCAGTCATACCAGCCGCATCAGGAGTTTGTCTCCAAGCAGCTACCTCGTCTCCCCAAGCGTGAGTGAACTGGGGTCCACGAAGGGAGTCTGGTTCGTCAGCTGTGAAGCATGTTGCCGTATTGCCGTTGGGCCAAGTCAGTCGTCGCTTTGACGGTTCGTACAAAGGACGCTCACTAGGTGGCGTTATGTTAATAATTCCTGATTCACCTTCAACGATAACGTCACGTACGTCAGCTGCTGTACGAGCTACTAAAGCAAAGCGGCGTTGTCCTGTCGTAGTGTGCTTAGCTTCTTCTCTAACCCATTCGGCAGCAGCTCTTGTTTTACCAGCTCCGCGACCAGCTAGGTACATCCATATAGACCATTCTCCTTTAGGAGTCTGTTGTTCGGGTCTTCCCCACACGGTCCAGTCCCATATGAGCTGCTCCATATCAAACCCAGCTAGGATTTGGTTACGCTCTTCCTCTGGAAGAAGTGCTAGTTGTTCCATTACGCTTTTGCCCATGTGTACATAGTACATTAAAAAAGAAAAGCTAGGTGCAGAAACACCTAGCTTTCCCCCCTCGAAAGGTGTCTACTATCGATGGATTGGAGTACATCGAGAGACCTTAGGTATAGGAAACGAACGGGAACCTTACCTAGTATAAGTAATTATAACACATTGCGATAGATCTGCGAAACAACAGTTGCCCAAATTTTAGGAGTATGGTCAAAAGGTTGGTACCCTCCAGCGCCGCCGATAAGAACTCTACCTTGAGAATACTTATTTGCGATTCTTGCTACTGCTTCAGCCGCATGCGTGTATCCTGGATAATCGAACATAAGAGTGGATAATGGATCAGTAATATGCGCGTCAGCTCCTGTAGCTAGCAAGACGATGTCTGGTTTTACTTTGTCAGCAAGAGCTTCTATTTCAATCATCGCTGATGCAAAAGCTTTGTCATCACTTGCTGGGTCTAACGCCCAGTTGTAGACTCCTTCGTCAGGCGAGTGCCCGTTTAGCCCTGTGCCTGGAAAAATAACAGAGTCATGAATGCTGGCAGTAATAATGTCGTAGTGGTCACGCAAAATGTTTTCTACTCCATCTCCGTGATGCGCATCCCAGTCTATGTACATAACTTTGTATCCGCGTGCATTAAAATCAAGAGCTGCCCATGCCATGTCGTTGAACACACAGAAACCAGAACTGTTTTTTCGCTGCGCGTGGTGTTTTGCTCCTTGCGGATTGAAAGCTATGGTAGCTTCTCCTGAAACAATCTTTTCAGCACAGCGAGCTGTGCCCGCAAACATTTCTAAAGCTACTTGTCCTTTTTCTATGCTGTCAGGGAACCACTCGCTACTGCAGCCATCGTCAAGTACTTCAGATATGTAACTGCTACTGTGCACAAGACCAAGTCTGTCACGATCAATGACTGTAGCATTAGGAGTTAGTATTTCTACATCAAACTCAGTTGATAGCATTTCTGTAGCTATCTTTGCACGAATTGGGTTAGTAGGGTGACTGCTATCAGTGTGCCCTAGCTTCCACTTTAAGTAGACGTCATCGTACGCAATATGTAACTTATTCTTTTTCATTAATCTCCTTAGCAACATCAAGAGCTAGAAGAAACGTTTCGAATTGCTCGTTACAGAGAACATGATGAGTTCTTTTTGCACGGAGAAGCGCTATAGCATCTTTAGCAGTAAATCCGGCTTGCATAAGAACAAGCGTTGCAGTTAGACCGGAACGGTTTAACCCAGCTTGACAACGAATAAGAACACGCTTACCAGATACCCAAGCGTCGTACGCGTGATTGACAGCGTTGATTAGCGTTGGCATATCGATGTGAGAAATTTCTGAATCATAGAAACCATAACGAAGTTCTTCGACTAACCAGTCTGTTGGTCGTGCCCAAGCGTACAAGGTGATGACCGTATCAAAGTCATCTTTAGTTATGTTTCTATCTTGATCTAGATGTGTTCTAAATTCTAGAGTGTCGTCATCGTCTGTGCCACCGACCCATAGTCTTGGCAGAATCTCACTCCAGAGAGGGAAATCCCAATCTGAAATGCTATAGTCAGGTGCGTATGCTTCTGTATTTGTCTCTACGTTGTTTGTCATTTTTCCTCTTTTATCTATAGTCATTATTCGTTTTCTTCGGTACCAAACATTTCTGTCCAGCACTCTGGGTGATACCCAGTCTTTAGTTGTTCACGCAAAGGTGCGCTTAAGTCTGGGTAAGCTTCTTGAATAAGTGCACCTAGTTGACGTGCAAGAAATCCAACTGCTGGAACTTCAACGACTCCATTTTTACCGCACCAGGAACACGCTTGTGTTTCTATGAGGTATGTCTCATCTGTTAGTGCCATGTTGCGTCCTTTCGTCATTTGTTCTTTATAGGTCTATTATATCAGGTAGATGCAGCTATAGAAACCATCAAGCTTCTTGAACAAAAGTATGAACGGTTCCACCGGAGTAGATGTCGTGCTTAACTGCAATTTCTACAGCGCGCCGCAAAAGCTTCTCTGCAGCTTCTGGAGTTTTACACTTAGAGTAGTTTAGAGCTTCTAATGCGCCTATCGCTAAATCTGAACCACTTCCAGCATAATATATGTTGCGTTCTTCTCTGTCCCATGAGTAATCTTCGTATATTGGATATAGAACTCCGCATATTGATATGATGAACTCAGAGTCATGCGCAGCGGACTCGCCGTCTTCTTTCATATCGTAGCCAGCTTCGATAAACTTTGCTCGCATCTCTGGTATAAATATTTTTGTAACAAAAGAGTCTAGATCTTTTTTCTGTGCAGCTGTTGGGCGTGGAGCTACTAAACCGAATTGCATAATGTTAGAACCGCGACCCGAGCCAGCTCCAGCAATAAGAACTCCATTGTTTTCTACAACTTTATGCGTTGCCATTTCAAGCATGCGTCCGCCTTCTCCTGAAGAACGAGAATCACATGCGATAGCTGTCCAACCGTCACCTTGAATTGCGACAAGAGTAGTCAAGATCTTCCTCCAACAAAAGTGGTACTTCCCGGGCGTTAAGGAAACTATATCCTATGCGCCCGGGTTAGTAACCCTTATACTAGGTCAAGTATCTCGATTGGCGCAGTTACAAGAGCAGACTGGACTTCTCCGTCTAAACGAGTATGCGCGAATCTTCCTTTAGGAGTTTCTAGTCGAACTACAACCTTCTTCAACTTCTTACTAACAATAGTTGCTTGTTGACCAACCATGTAACGAGTAGCGGTAAGTTCGTTAAATACTACCTTTTCTCCAACATGATAATCATTTAATGTACGAGTCTTACGAGAAGCACTCATACGTAAATCTATGGCAGCTTTTACCTTGCCTAATGAAGAATCAAAAGCTCCTGCCTCAATTTGAGCAATAAGAGTCTCTGTGTCCATTTCCGTTCCTTTCGTCGTTTTCGTTTTCTTAGTACTATTATATCATAAAGTACAGAGAAAGTAAAATGTACTATATGTCCGTTTTGTCCTAAGCTAGCTCATCGTCATCGTCAGAGTCATCTTCCCATAGATCACTTCGAAGGGCATCTTCGTATACATCACCGCGCCAGGAGTTAGACCCGAACGAGATGTCTTCCTCTATAAGCTTATCTAGACTCAGGACGGCAGTGTGCCCTTCAGCTTCAAACATGATGACTAGTTTCACGTCAGATGTATTCGCATCATCGATTAGCGCTACTTTGAAAGGAGCACCTGCGACTCCATTACGATGATGTTCTACATCAATAATTTCTATTTTATGTGGATCAATCGACATTTGCTACTCCTTTAAAGTTTGGACTGTGTCTCTTACTTATTTCGTGTTCAGAGATATCATATCCTTGTTTCTTTAACCACTCTTTTGCAGTCGCCTCGTCCATGAACTGACCGAGCCATTTGTTAGAGCTATTGAATACGTTTACCAAATCGTAGAGCGCCATGATTAAACTCGATTCTTTTCTTTGATTGGCGTATAGCAAGAACTTTTTCCTGCATGTTTCATATACCCGTAACGAGCAAGACGGAAACGTAGAGCGCCATGAGTTACTCCGAGTCTCTTTGCAAGACGGTACAGCGTAACTTTCTCTACGGTATGAACGTAGTTGAGAAGAGACGTGTACTCTTCTGCTTCTTTTCGATACTGAGGATGGTCGTATCGTACTTGCTGTGCAAGAGGCTGAAGCTCTAGTAAACGACTCAGTGCTTGAGATGAAGGTTCAATGTACACAGGTGGATCTTTTACTTCAACTTCCCTTGTCGGGATCTCTGGTACTGGGAATTGATTTGGCATTCCCAGGATGCTAAGTACTTTTGATGGTCTGGCCTCGGCTTGCAGTTGTCGAACTCGCTCACGAGTAAGTCCGCATGCGGAGGCAATGCTTTGTAGCGTCCATCTTTCCATACGAAGAACCGCAATGTATGCTGCACGAGTTTCTTTATCAGTTATTTCTCTAAGCTTGTCGCTAGCATTTACTGGTAGTTTTTGCTCGTGGTACACTGGTTTAATTATCTTTGCCATTTTTTCTAGTTCTCCTTAGTCAATTGATAGAGGACTGCATTTTGGAAGAGCATGCGTTCTCCATTCTAGGACAATTCTTTTCAGTACTTCAGAGTGTTCTACTGGGAGAATTTCAGAAGCTTTTTGCATGATGAATAAGTCTACGCCTGTCTGCACAATAGACTCTGTACATTTTTCGTGCGTCATGCTGCATTCAACACAGTCATCTCTCATTGGAAAACCCACCCATCGCAGTATCTGTCTTTTGTGCGTGGATGCCAGCGAGTGGTGTTAACGTGAAGGAATCTTTTCATAAATCTATGCGCACACTTGTGGCAAAGGTTGAACTCTAAGTCTTCAGGTTTGATAAATGCTGAGTCTACATATTCACCGTATCCGCCTGAAGCGGTAAGCGTAAGTAGATTATCGAATGTATTAAAATTCTGGTCTACAAGTGTGACTAGACCGCATTTGTCGCATATCACGTTGTTGTCTTTTCTTGCGCTGCATCTTTGATACGCACCATAATGTCTGACGTCATGTGAGCGAGACGGTAAAATCCTCCTTCTTGGTACCAGGTTTTTTCTTTACCTAGTGCGCGAAGAACCATTCCGATTTCTTTGTCATCTAGTTCGATGTGCATGTTATGTCCTTTCGTCGTTGGTAATACTATTATATCATAGTTTACAGTTGAATGTACTCGTTTGCCCATACTGTCATACTTGATTCATAAAGATTCTTATGATGACCGCAAAAGAACAATTCACCTATAGATCCTTTGATGTGCCACATTGCTCGAGCTACTCTGCACGAGTCACATGGAATCCAAATTTCGTACTTCTTCTCATCTGTAATCTTCTCATCTGTTTGTTCAATCACAGTAGATTCCATTCTGTACCTCCGGTCCCATAGACAATTGTACTTAGTTATTTAATGAATGATTCTTAGTTTGTCTGTGTTGCAAGAGCTTTTCTGTTTGCGCAGGGGTAACAGATCTTTTCGATTTGATCCATTACGCCAAGCACGAGTGAATCTACACCAGAGTAGACGATGTTTTCCTGTGTACCGCATGTAAGACACTTATTCATTTTAGCTATCCTAACTGTAGTTGTGGTTTTAGGTGAGCAGTTTTGGCACTTACTCAGGTGGGAATACTTTTTATGCAGAGTAGGCTAGTTCGTAGCCTTTGTCGATTTTTTCTTGAACTTTCAAGAATGCAGCCTGACGTGCATAAGCTTCATCAAAGAAGTTTTTAACTTCTTGTTGGCGATTGGTTTTTTCAGCCATTCCCCAGCTCGTGCGAACAATTGGTCCATCTACGATTACTTCGTAGATCTTCTTGCGTCCTTTGTCTCCGCGGGCGCCATCTGACTCCTTAAGGAGACACCATTTCTTTTGCATTTTATTCCTTCCGTCGTTTTGTCGTTTTGTCACCGTTTCCGATGATAGTACTATTATATCATGCATGTGTGAATAAGTACACTACTTACTTGTAGCACTTGAGAGCATCGCCCCAGCAGTAGCCATTTCCAACCCACCATAGATGTGTGGAAACTTCCCACAGTCCGAATAGAGCGAGTGCGGCAAAGATGCCAACTACGATGCGTCCTCTTTTAGTAAGCTTCATCTTCTATCCTTCCGTCGTTGTTAGTTTAATTATAACATGTATCTATTATAAAGTACACTATATAAAAGAATGAGGCTGACCGCAGTCAACAAGACAGCAGCCAGCCTCAAAAAAGTGGACAGACTTTCACGCACCAAGAGCTTGAGTCGCGCTTCACTTTTTGCGCACTATCTGATGTGGATCATGCCTTCCGGCTATCAGGTTTTACTCCGAACTTCTCTAAGTTAGTATTGTTCCGGTCTCTTTCCTGAACCAAGTTACCCTGCGGTAACCGTCGGCTTATTGGGAGTAGTGTCTCCATGAGATACCCGTATGCCCCAAGATTCAGTAAGTCCAAACCTAGTATTAAGTTGTTAATACTATTATATCAGGTTATTCCCAATCTGTAATGAATACAGCCTCGAAGTCGCCTATAGGTCTCTTCAACCCAATGTGAGCCATTTCCAGGTATCTGGTCACGTCAGCGTGCCGACGCGCTCTAAACTTAGAGATGCGCTCGCCAGTCTTGACGTCTTGTATTTCCCAGATCCCAGCACTTTTGTTTTTAGCCAATGATCTCACCGTAACCTTCGCGAGCGTATTGAAGCGTTGACGCAATTTCTTGTACTTGCGTTACCCATGTTTGCGCCAATGGTAACGTTTCTCCTTCTTCATCAGAAGGTCCGGTAAGAACTATGTCTCCCATAATGATGTCTGTCATGCCAAAAGATTTTTCCCACAGGTGCGTGCCGATGACATTTGGTTCCATGCCGTTGATAAGCTTACCTTCTTCGTTGCACCACAGAGTTAGATCTTCCCGCAAGTCGACAGCTTGAATGAGTCCGCCTACCGCTTCCTGGAGTTGTGCAAGGCTTTCCGTCTCAAGATCCAAGATCTCTGTTGTAAAGTCTGTGTTTACTCTTATCGCAGTAATCATTTGACAACTACCTTCTTTACTCGTGCAACAGGCTTAGTCTGTTTTACTGGACTCGCAGGTGCAGCCGCAACTACTTCTTTACGTTGAACCTTTACTTGGAATCGAGAGTGAAGCATCCAACCTGTAATCGCCCAGGCTGGCGGAAAGCCACCAGTGCCAATCACTGCTGACGTAACAACTAACGCATAGAACACTGCGCTATTTTTATTTACTTTCTTTTTCATCATCTGTCCTTTCGTCTATCTCTTCAATGTCTATACCATCTTGGATTTCTTCACCTATAAGCACTCGATCTTCATTATTGAATTCTCCAGAAAAGAAAAGCTCCCTAGCTTGTTCTTCACTCTCAGCGGCAACGTTTATTGAATACCACTTTTCATAAGTGTACTTGATTGTATAAGTTTTCATGCTACCTCCACCTCTGGAAACCATTTCAACATTGTCTGAAGCAAGTGATTGTAGTCGCCTGCTGTCATCTCTGCAGTGAACGTCGAAACTTCGTCACCGCGCCCAAGCTTTTCTAGTTCCCTACGTCCTGCTCCGATAATAGCGAAGGCATTACCATCTGTAAGTAGAATACCCATCAGACAGTCACCATCATCGATGTGTATGAGACTTCAAGAATCTCTTCGATTTCTTTCATAATTGCGCTGTCTTGCTCATCATAGTAGCCAACTGCTAAGTACTTCACTACTATTCCAGCTTCGGCGTACTCGACAGAGACTAGCTTTGCATCCTCGCTACTGAAAAAGCCAAGATCGAGCTCTGCTCTCCAATTTTCTTTGATGTAGGTAACTGCAGTGTTGATGTTGTCGTACAGAGAATCATTTACTTGTACGATGTCCGAATTGTATAGAGTCATTTGATTAGTCCCTACTATTCAAGAAGTCTTCAATGGTGCTGTGAATCGCATCATTAATGTCAGCGCCGAGCTTATCAAGCTCTTCTTGCGTAAATTCTACTGCATCTTCTTCTTGCATATAACCCCACATGTCCTTGAGTTGATCCAAGGTCAGACTTGAGTCATAGATTACTACGTCTCCTTTGTAGATCATTTTCTATCCTTCCGTCGTTGGTATGGTTCAATTATATCAGGCAGTGAGGAATAAGTACAGGGTGCCTCAGCAGAGGCAGACCCCGGACTTTGATGAGACTGTAAAGCATTTTCCGCAGATTACCGGAGCTAGAGGAGCAGGCTTGTTAGATTTTTTGTGGTGGGTTACTGCACCAATGTTGATAAGTCTGGTTGATATTGAGTAGTAAGAGCGTCCTAAAGCTTTTGCGATCTCTTTTATAGACTTGCCAGAAGCTCTCATAAGTTCAAGTTGACGAGTTTCAGCCAAAGTCCATTCAGAGCCTATGTTGACTGCAGTCTCTAGGCTAAAGCCTTGAGCTTCCCGCATCCATACATTTGTGTTCATTCCAGTCCTTCCGTCGTTGTTAGTACTATTATAACATAGATCTATTATAAAGTACAACACCTTCCGGAATTATTTTTTGTTTTCGAACTCCCAGTAGCTTTTTGCTAACTCATAGAACATTACTGCTAGTCCTGGAGTAACTTCGTACCCGCCTTCACAATCGCCGTTTTCAATATCATCAGCCATACCTGGGTTTTCTTCTAAGTCTTCTTGCGAAAAAATGTAACCAGTGTCCGCTAAATTGAAAATCGCACCGGAACCTTCATGCGCAACATATATAGGTTTCATTATCCAACCTGCAGTAAGTCATTGCAAAGAGTACAGTAGTAGGCGTCTCCAAGAATAGAGTCTTCGTCATACACTCTGAATATGTCAGGCTTGCCGTTGTGATAGTTTTCTCTACAGGTATCGCACCCGTTGATGCAGTCTCCTGCGTGTATCGTAGTCGCCACGCCGTTGTCCTTCCGTCGATGTTAGGGTGGGCAGGAGGCCGGATCCGTATCTGGAACCCCCTGCACCACTAGTACTATTATATCAGGTTTATTGGATAGTCAGGCCTTAATTCAAGAACGTATTTGGTAGAGGCGTCAAGCCGCGCATACTGGTACCCGCGGTTGCCTTTAGAGAGTCCAACGATACGCCGCTCAGTGAACTCCAGAGCCCAGCAAACGCCGCCGCTGCGTTAGACGTCCCAGTGGTATCTCTCTTTGTTCCGTCAAGTGTGGTTGAGTTGAACCAACCAAGCATTACGAAATCAAGTTCGACTCCGTAGTTTGAGGCTTGTTGAACGGGTTGAATCATTCCCCAGCCTTTGAGTTTGTAAGGCTTATCGGTTGCACCAACTGCAACTACCTCTGGGATACAAGCCGGATAATCTATGTAGTTCCGCGCCATGTTACCCGTTGAGGAAATTACCTGTGCTCCCTTGCCGTTAAGTGAGATAACTAAATCTTGGAGTGGCTTTTCAATCTGACACACGCCACCTTTATTTTCACGACCCATTGAGGCAAGCACGGCGGTTACATTTAACCGTACCGCGTTTTCATTTACCCAAGCCAACGCTAACTCAACAGCTTTAGGTGTGAAGGTAGTTGCGAATCCGTTTGAACTCATGCCGATAATCCGAATCATTACAATCTTTACATTTGGGTTACGGGCAATAACTACTGACGCCATTTCCGAGCCGTGACTAAATACACGATCTTTGGTAGAGGTGGGGGAGATGTGGGAAGCACCCGCGCCGGTCATTGAATTCAATCCGTTTGGACACTTGCCGTATTCAATGAAGCACGCCTCATCAACAATGTAGTTTTTAAGGAAGCCTTGCGTATCCACGCCACTATCGATAATTACTACTGATTTTTCATTGGCCGCATGAGCAGGAGCTGCGAGTAACGCTGCTGCTGTAATAAAAGCGCCGATGATTGCTAGCTTTTTATTTTTCATTTTGTCATTGTTTGTTTGTAAAAGTAACTGGTACGGACGGGGCACACGTCTGACGGAAGGATTACCGCCCGCACCAGATCTGTTAGGCAGCCAGGCGGCTGCCAATCTTTGATAGAGCCGTCGCAGCAGCTCTTCCGATTTCTAGAGCAGCATCTACTGGGTCTGTTATGTCGCCCATTAGAACTGCTGAAGTTCCACGAATGATATCGCGCGCATAGTTCAGACGGAAGCTTTCAGTAAATGGAAGCCACAACACTGCAACTCCACTAGCGTCACACTTCTTTATCCACTCTTTTGCTGCGGCTACCTCACTCTCAACGTAGCAACCATCACTCACAACTACAAGAAGACGAGCGCCAGTTCCATTGATAAGATTCAATGCACCATCAACAGCTTTGAATGCTTTGTTAAACTTTTCAGTTCCATCAGGAGCAGAGTACACATTAACTTGGTCAAGGTGCTGTCCTGGCTTGAGTGTAGGGAACACGTCGTTTCCGTAATACACCATTGCGCATCTACCTTGTACGCGACGCACTGCTTCCGACATTGCCCACGCAGTGACTGCCATTGGCTGCATTGCTTTGTTCATTGAACCAGAGATATCAACGATGACACCAACGTTTAACGTTGGATCATCAGTGTGCTTACGCACTGTTCGACGCCAAGGTTCTGCGCGCAACATCGATCCTTGCGCTTTGTACGCAGCATTCTGAACCATCGCGCGCGTGCGAAGATTGCCTGGAGGAAGAATACTCTTGATCTCCTTTTCATCGCGCTCACGATACTTAGCTTTTTCTAGCATTTGAGCAATCTTCACTGCTGCTGCTCGTTCCTTAGGCTCTGGCTTGCGAACATCGAGAAGAGAAGATAGCGTCTTGGATGCTGCTATCGCAGCAGTGTCCATACTGAAAACGTCATCAGCAGTCTTTTTGTTTTCGCGCTGATCCTTAGCTGCCTTGTCTCTGTTGGTGATTATTTCTTTCCAATCTTCTTGTTGCTCTTGATCCTGCGCATCATCGTTTACTGATATAGCGATATTCTCTGAAGCTTCTTTCATTTCATCGAGAATTTCTTCAATGATTGCTTCAATAATCGAAGGCGTGCCTTTTACTGGCTCTTGCTCTCCTCTTTCTTTTGCAACTTCTGAAAGAATCTTATCCCACTCTTTAGCAAGAACATACAAGTTAGTTGGATTGCGATGATCATCATGCATTTGGAATCGAAGCCACACGTTACGTAGTTTGCCGTACGTCTCTTCACCTAAGAACTCTAGAACAAGCTTCTTTACCTCAATGACATCATCCTCTTCTAGCGAACCTGCATCGATGCGTGCAAGAACGAGTCCTGCAATGCTACCAATTGCCCGAGTAGTGTTTGACTCATCTAGATGTTCATTAATTTCTGAAAGAACTATGTCCATTGCACATGCGCGAAGAAATACTCGATTTGCTGGGAAGTTTTCTACTCCGAGCTTTTCAATGCGAGTTTCTTCTAGTAATGTAAGAGACTGATACTCTGAAGGAGTAAGTTCCTCGATAGCTTTAGAAAGATCAAATCGAGAGTACCGGGCGTGTAGCGCTTCATGGAAAATTGCTCCAGACGCTCTAGGATAGTCGAACTGTGTATCACGTAAACGAATATCACCGATTAACTCTGGACTTACACCTGCGCCAAAGGCAACGCTAACATTGACTTCAACTTCTGCTAATTGCGGGTTAAAACACGCTGGAGTTTGTCCACCAGCTCCTGGACCAACGTACGCGACAATGTCGGTACGACCTGCCCATGTGTTAACAAGGTCTCCTAGTTGAGCGCCAGCTTGCAGCCACTCCCTTGGAGTTACCTCTGCCCTTGTGGCAGAGACTTTGATGTGTCCCATTCTTTATATCCTTCCGTCAGTGTAGTACTATTATATCAGGTAAGTAGGGCGGGTCGGGCTCGAACCGACGACGACCGGATTATGAGTCCGGGGCTCTAACCAACTGAGCTACCGCCCTTAAGGGAGAAGACTCTAGGCACCCAACCTAGAGCCTTTCCCTTCTGCGAAGGGGAATTAGATCTTCGCGGGACGGCACTCCTCGCCATAGACTCGTGTGAGAACATCCGCAACGACGGGGCGGTCCATCTCTGGAGCAGAGGCGATTAGGTTTGCGATTGCAAACTTCGTACCGAACGATTTAGAGATGTCGCGGAACGCGAGCAACTCACGCATTTGTGGACACCAACTACACTCGCCAGCTGCCTGACGACGATTGATGTTCTGTGCAACAGTAACAACTTGAGTAGAAGCTCCAAGCTTTTTAGCAAGTAACCAATCTGTTGTCATCTCTGCTTGAATAGTAAACCGAGACAGAAGCGCTTCTGAGATTCGAACTCCAGGCGCATTTGGATTTGTAGCAGCAATGACATAGAATCCATCCTTTGCTTTTACTGTTCCACGCTCTGGGTTCGCAGTGACTGTGTACTCTCGACGACCATCCATCAAGCCATACGCTCCAGAAAGAACCTTTGGATCAACGAGACCAATCTCATCAATGAGAAGTGGAACGCCGCGCTCTGCAGCTTTTAGCAGTGGCCCATCTTCCCAGACGAATCCACCTGTCGGAGTTTGAATGTACCCTCCGATAAGATCTGAAAGTTCTGTGTCACCAGTACCAAGAATAGTGTACATGTCATCGAACGCTGCTTCTACCAGTGCAGTTTTACCGCAACCTGGAGCACCGTACAGAAGAATGTATTGTGAGTCCATTCGCGCTTTGCGGAGAACCATAACGTCGTCATGCTCTCCCCATTTACGTGAATGGTATTCCTCACCATTAGGGCGAATGTACTTTTGTTCAGTTCCAACAAGAGCGTCTGCTGACACGACTGGGACTACTTTCTTTGCAGGGGTAGGTCGATTAGCAACTTTACCCTGTGGCAGAACATATGAGTCTAGTCTTGTAGACGCGGCCGGAAGAGAAGCTTGCGAAAGAGTGTCAAGTACTAGTGTACTTAACTTAACTGCAGACTCTGGCGCCAAGCTATCAATATTTTCTAACAGTGTAGTGCGTGCGTATGTATCCATTTTATTTGTTTCCTTTCGTCGTTTTGTTTTGGGTGTGTTAGTCTTTTATGAAAAGTTCTTCGCTGAATCCAAGAGTCCTGCGCACGCGGGTAACGCGACCAAGAATCTTGTATGGAGTCTTCGACACTCTAATCTGCTCAATATCTTCTTGAGATACCTCAACAATTAGTGGTGCTTTATAGAGTTGGTAGCCATACGACTTTATTTGATTCATCGTATTAGCGATGTGCTCTAATCGTGAGTACGTCATATTCATTACGTACTCTTCATCTTTATATTCGTACGCACCGAAGGAGTCTAGTGGTAGACTAGGTAGTCCGAACGTTCTCCACGTTTTGCGTGGCTCGTTTACAGATAGCCTTCTGCGGTACATAGTTGCAGGGACTGCTCTTCCAGTAGAAGATACACCATCTGGAGTGATGATTATTTGGTAGGTGTAACCATTATTGCGCAGTTCCATGTAAACTGCTTTTCCTACCAGCATATTTTTTTCCGTCATTTTTATCCTTTCGTCGTTTGGGTGTAGTACTATTATATCAGGTATATTAGGAAAATGAGAAGTTTGGGTGTAGTGCTTGTTGTACTAGAGCTACCGCTTCTAGATTGTGTCCACCAATATTGTATTGAAAGACTTCATCCAGTCCTGGGGTTCCCTTTTCGTAACGCTTCCAGTCATAAATTGTAGCTATGGTTCCATTGTCAAATAAAATTGTGAAATCGACAGTAACCTTGTCTCCTTCACCGTAATACTCAGGTTCACCAAAAGTACCAATTAACGTGTCTAGAGTAGTAGTTACGTACCCTTGTAGCGAGGTCCCATTGCCTAATGCTCCTGGGCTTAACGTGTATCCCATCATTTTTGTTCCTTCCGTCGTATTTGTTGTTAATACTATTATATCAGGTAAGTCAGGAAGAAACCCCCAGTTTCCCAGGGGTTTCTCCGACTTTGATTATTCAGCGTCGAGTACGGTGTACTCAGTTGTGCGAAGCGAAGCTTCGTAGGCTTCTGGGTAAGCCTCTTGAAGAGTCTTACGATCAACCTTGGTAAGCGTGCGATCTTTGATCTCGACGCGCTTAACGCCATCGATGAATCCAATCTTGGCGTCACCAAGTAATTCACGGATTGCTGCTTCAGCATTTTTCTTCTTTTCCTCAAGCGCCTTGATATCTGCTTTAGCTTGAGCGTACTCCTTGACAAGTGCGTCAACACTTGAATCAAGAATTACTACGGGGTTTGTCACTGTTACTTCAGTGACGGTGGTGCGGATTGTGGTGCTGGTCATTTGGACCCTTCCCTTTGTCATTTGTCGTTTCACCGGGGTTCCGGCGTTAGTACTATAGTATCATAGATGTTTGCTTTTGTACAACCTATAGCAGATTTAGTTTAATGGAGGCCGGGGGGAAGCCAGCCTTACCATTGAACCTGTTAGTTGCCTATCGCTGATTTCAAGAATCCGCGCAGGCGAGAGAGTTCCGCTTGAGTTTCTTTAAGCGTCTTTGTGAGTTCAGCAGTTTTCTCGGTAACAATTTTTTCAATCAGGTAATCAATAACTGGATTAGATACCGTGGTTGCATCGTTTGTAATCGAGTAAGCTTCACGAGAGAGCGTTTTTGCTTTTTTATTTTTATACGCTCTTTTTGCTTCTTCGCGTCGCTTCTTCTTTGTTGCTGCATTTGACACGCTGCGCTTTGGGTATAGTTCTTTTTGAAAAAGAATCATTCCCGGAATGACTTCTGTCATTGTGCGTTCTGGCACAATTCCATCAGCGTATGGCGCCCAGTAGAGAGCAGCTCTACTAGAGCGAACATTTTCATCGTTTGCACGAGTTACTCGTTCTCTGTGAGTTTCAACGCGCGAAGAAATTGTTTTTGATGAATTGAGCTCCCCTAGAACAAGTCTAATAGGATTCTCTGTAAAAGCTTTATCAAGCTTTCGTGATACAGCTTCAGTAATTTCTGTAGCTGTCAGTGGTTGTGTCGCAGTTAGAAGAATTTCTTCAATAACAAGAAAAACAGATCTAGACGGCGCTGCTATACTTTGGTATGGCGTGTGTTGCACGTAGCTTCCTTTCGTCATTTTGGTGGTCATTACTTTAATTATATCATGAAGGGAAGAGTTTGGACTAAAGGAAACACTAAAAGTTTTTTTCAACTTCTTGCATTTATCACGGAAGTCTAGCTACTAGCTGCGGCATCGAGGTTATTGTTCTATTTATACCTTTTGTACCTTTTGTACTGTCCGATTTGTCTGGTATAAGCTGGATTTTGAAACTTCCACACGGAAGTCAACCGCGATCGCAGCCGGGATGCCCCTAGCTCTCAATTAGCTCTCAACGTCGAAAAGACCCGTCACGTTCCCAAGTCGAGTCAACGACCGCAGGTCAGGCACACCATTCGCGTTATTACCAACGTACCCGTTGACCCGTTGCCACCTAGCGTACGCATGCTGGGTAGGTCCGTCGAACATGTCCGTCATCGGGAATCGCAGGCTGACTGTTAAGCCAAGCCCGTCCTGAATAATCCCGACTGATTTATTACGTCTCCCAGGCCTGATTGACTCAAGCTTAACTAGCGCCCGTTGACCCGTCACGGTTTTATAACCCCTCCCAGGCCTGAACTCAGGTCTACCGAACCCGATGATCTCCTGATGTGATCGTACCCGCCTAAACACGCCCGTCAGGCTGGGGTCCGATTTAGCCAGGCCGCTATTCACGCAACCCTCAATAGTACCAACCACGCCGCCATCCGTTAGCTTCCACCGTGACAAGTCCGCTACCAGGCCGACATGCCCAACGGAAAAAGCATCGCCCGTCCCAAATGTAAAGAACACCACGTCCCCAGGCTGGGGTTTGGAATGGAACCGTCCCGCTTTAATAAACTCCGCCAGGCCTGAAGGTGCATAAACACAGGAAGGAATAGTCAAGCCCGCCGTGTGAAACACGAAATCAATAAAGGAACCCGCCCAAAGGTTCCCGTCATAGCCCGTTGACTCACCAAAAGGTGTACGCAAGCCCGCCGCCGAATAGTGACCAAGCCACCCTTCAGCAACTTCAATAACCTTATCCGCCGTCACTGTAGTACCGCCCTAAGCTATATGCGTCATTATCTTCTGCGCAAGCTGCGCAAGGTTGTCCGCCTCGTTAGCCCGTGCCGACAATCGAATATGATCCTCACGTGTCGCCGCAAGTTCAACATCATTCGTAAGCCGAGCTGCATGATCCTTCAACTGATGAAACATGTCTTCCATTAAGGCCGCCATCATTACTCTTCATTTCCCGTCTCAGCTATGACTGCATCGATAATTCCGTCGCTATTGTCATTATCAATTACCGTGCCATTCGACGAAAGCGAGGCCGCAATCTGAATAGCACCAGTCGCAAGACGAGCTAGCCTCTCAGCAATAATGTCCGCCGCAGGGCGACCATCAATGACTGAGATGCTACCGTCCAACTCTACACCACCACGAACACCCGCGCGATCCAGAATCTCCGTAGAAGCTTTTAATTTCACAGGCTCTGATATTGCGTTCTGCATAAGATCTTCAAGAATATCAACAGCGTACGGCGCAGCCTGCAAAAGTTTCTTCCGTGCTCTTTCAATATCATCACTCGGGTTCTTCTTGACATGCCGTAGATGAACACGACACAAGCCGTCATCTTTCAATCTACCCGATGACCAAAGCATGCAACGAATCTGATCATCCTTAATCTGACGACACCTGTGAGGCATAGCAGTAGGACGACGCTTCTCAGTAGCAACAGGATTATCTTGCTCAGCTACCCACATCCGTGTCGCGCCAATAACCCAAGGAGGAACAAGGTGATCACTCGCCGACTCAGCAATAAGATCAAGCCCGGTCAAGTAATCAGAGTTCATATTCTTTGGATCAAGAAGAATAGGTTTCTTCTCAGCAAGAGAAAGAATTCTCCGCTGCGTAACCATATCTTTAGACCGTGCCTGAATCAAACCAGTAGGCACACCGTTTGACGCGTAAACAGTATCCCAACCCATTTGACTCGCGCGAAGGACCGAGCGATTCTCAAAAGTGTCTTCACAGATACCACGCTCAACCTCAAGAATACCGAGGGAAGAAAGATCAGGACGAATGTTTACAGGATCTTCAATGCGTGGAGTTAGATCATTAGCATCAACTTCATCATCATCAATAGGCGTAGGAAGGTTACTCATAGTTCAATTGTACATATAAAGAAAAAAGAGACAGACTCCGTCAACCGGGGAGAGGACTGTGACGGAGCCTGCCTCGAACTAATCGAAGACCGTTACCGGCCCAAAAGCCTACTAAGGAAAGATTTCTTTTTAACAACAACCTCCGGAACAGGTGTTGGCTTAACCTTAGGTTTAACCTTAGGTTTTGCAGGGATCTTCTTAGCAGCTTTCTTAACGGCGGTCTTCTTCGTGGCCGTCGCCTTTGTCTTTTTCTCAGGCATGATTCCCCTTAAGCAGCTTTCTTCTTAAGACCGAAAGATTGATCTTTAGGGTTCAGATACCGTGCAACGGTAATGGACACTGCGCCAATACCTGCATTAATAAGAATCTTAGGGTCACTCTCTCCAGCAGACACCAAGGCAACCACTGCCGCGATGAAACTATTAAGAAGTGACTTGCCGATCTTTTGCATTTCTACTTGGTTCATGATTTCTCCTTTTGAGCCATTCGGCTCAGTAGGCGCAACTCTATACCGAAACTCGAAGGTTTAGTGGGTGAGAGGAGAGAAATCACCTCGCTTTCACGCTGTGTAGAAACAGAATGTTAGAGGAAGGTTAAACTGCTTTGTTTGTTTTCCTTTCCACAACAACGTCGAGTGGTTTCCAGTCCTTGTTACACTGGCATCCGCATATCCACAACTTGTCATACCACCCGAGTTCATGACGGCATAGATGATGATCATCTACCATACAGAACCCACAGGGGTGTTTGATGTGAATTACTTCGCGAGTGCCCGACCAGTTCTCTGGGTGATGGTCTTTACTCAATTGCGAACACAGTCTCCTTATGATGTTTTACTTTTACTTTAGGATCTATCCATATCTTGAATCCAGCTTTTTTAGCGTTGTTGCAGAAAGAATAATCTTCTCCAACGTTTATATCGAAGTCGATTCCTTCAAGTCTGGCACGGTCGATAAGGAACCAAGGGCGTGGCACGACTTCAAATACTTTTGACTTTATGGCAACGAACCCAAAGCCTACACCGTCTACCTCTACTGGGTCATCGTGCAGAAGAAACTCGACTTTGTTAACTACTGTTGCTCTTCCTTCATTATCGTGTATGTTCACCGCAACCCGACCAGAAGGGTTTAATTGGTAGAGCCCGGAGATAATATCTTTAGTAGAGTCAAGTAGACGAAACACATCATCTGGTCTCCACTCTATGTCGGAGTCTATCCAAAGAACTGAGTCACAGGTGAATTTTCCTGAACCTACTTGATTTGTTTTCCAGTCGTGACTGTACGTGTCTGTTAAAGTTAGCTCTCTAGCGCTAGGCACAAAGGAAGAGTACTTGTTTAGGAAGGTAAACGTGTATCCATTTGAAGCTAGTTCTCTGCACGTGTCTATCATACTTGCGACGTACTCTGCTTTCATCGAGTGCCCTGGAGTTGCTAAGGCGACTTTGTAGTGTGGAATATCACTCATTGACTAGATCTCCGTTCTGCATTCAGGACACAACAGCTTGTCGAATCCTGTTGCTTCACTTGAAGATGTTCCTGATTGCGTTACTGGTACTGGCACAACGTTATTCTTAGTTGATCCACACCGATCACACTGGAGTTCAATGATCCAGTTTACATCTTTACCTGAGTGCAGTGATGCGTAAATTCCTCGAGCTAAAGCATGCATTGCTCCTGCACCTTCAGTTTTTCTAAGGAATACTCGAGTATCGGAGCATGTTAGGACTGGGCGTATAAGTTTACACGGGCAGAGAAGAGCGGAAGGTTTACACGTAAGGATACCTGCGTAGGTTGTGTGTTTTGACACCGCATGCCCACACACGCAGATCCTTCTGTCTCTTCCCCCTGCTCTTGCCTTGTCTACGATTTTCTTGTCTGCCTCTTGTACTTCCTCAAACGTGAGCCCCATTAGAGCTAGAGCGTCCTTAATT